>Ga0256843_1004010_pt1 | contig 9987 bp, 10 predicted proteins | sample AlvinellametaG_FD_191572 | JGI IMG/M metagenome (GOLD analysis project Ga0256843, IMG submission 191572) | Pompeii worm associated microbial communities from hydrothermal vent at the East Pacific Rise, Pacific Ocean - Alvinella | ecosystem: Host-associated > Annelida > Integument > Unclassified ... | reverse complement strand
ATTGTCTACACATGGGTATAAACATTTTTTAAGATTGTATGATAAAACTCAAAAAAACTTTGAACAGTTTGTTTGTAGTGTAGGGAAATAATATATGAATATTTTAGTAATAAGATTTAGTGCTTTGGGTGATCTTGTGACTTGTGATATTATTTTTAAAACATTGCGTCATTTTTATACTAATGCAAATATAATATTATTAACTTCAGGTATAGGAAAAGGTTTATATCAAGATACAAATTATTTTGATGATTATATTGTTTATGATAAATTTGGTACGACTCTCAAAGTGTTAAAAAAAGAGAATTATGATCTGGTACTAAATCTTCAATGTAATAGTTTATCCCATAGATTTGTACTGTTTAGTAAAAATAAAAAAGTAGTTAATGCATCTGTAAATATTTTGCAAAAAATGTTTGGAATTAAAAAGCCTGTAAAATCTGTAGCTAATATGATCATAGAAACAGGAGTTTCTAAAAAAGAGGTTGATAAATATTTTAAATTGGAAGATTCTTTTAAAATATCTTTACCTGTAAAAATTGATGAAAAAATTAATACTAATAAAAAAATAATAGTAGTATCAACAGGAAGTAGTGAACCATGGCCTAGTAAAAAGTGGGGTGTAAAAAATTATTTAGAATTGATAAAAAGATTGGTAAATGACAATTATTCAGTTGTACTTGTAGGTACATCTTTAGAAGTTGAAGATGCAAAATATATACAAAATGAATGCTTGGATATAATCAGTCTTGTAGATAAAACAAATTTAACACAGTTAAAGGGTGTATTGTATCAAGCTAAACTTTATATAGGAAATGATAGTGGTCCATCTCATATAGCTGCAGGTGTTGGTACAAATACTATAACAATTTTTGGACCCACAGATATAAAACACTGTACAAAGTTTATGCCATATAATGGAAACCATATATGTATAAAACCAACAGATAATATAGAATGTCACCCATGTTATAAAGGTATATGCCCAACAAAACTAGAGTGTATGGATAGTATAAAAGTTGATTATGTATATAATGAAGTTAAAAAAATATTAAATAAAGGAGAAATAGAATGAAAGGAATAATATTAGCAGGAGGGAGTGGAACAAGACTTTATCCAATCACAAAAGGGGTATCAAAACAATTAGTTCCAATCTATGATAAACCAATGATATATTATCCACTTTCAGTACTTATGCTAGCAGGTATTACTGAAGTGCTTATTATCTCAACTCCAGATGATTTGCCAAATTTTGAAAAACTTTTGGGTGATGGTAGTGATATAGGTATGAAATTTTCATATAAGGTTCAACCAAGTCCAGATGGACTTGCTCAAGCATTTATCCTTGGTGAAGAGTTTATTGGATTGGATGATGTTTGTTTGGTACTTGGTGATAATATCTTCTATGGACATGGTTTAACTAACCTTTTGGCAACTTCTGTTAAAAATGCAACTCAAGATAATAACGCCACTGTATTTGGATACTATGTAAAAGATCCAGAACGATATGGAGTGGCCCAATTTAATGATAATGGTGATGTTACTTCTATAGAGGAAAAACCAGAACAACCAAAATCAAACTATGCAGTTGTAGGACTTTATTTTTACCCTAATGATGTAGTGCAAAAAGCAAAACTTGTAAAACCATCTGATCGTGGTGAATTGGAAATAACTACTCTTAATCAAGATTACCTAAATGAAAATAGATTAAAAGTAGAACTTATGGGAAGAGGTTATGCTTGGTTAGATACAGGAACTCATGAATCACTTCTTGAAGCAAGTCAATTTATACAAACTATAGAGAATAGACAATCCCTAAAAGTAGCTTGTATAGAAGAGATAGCATACGAAATGGGATATATAACTAAAGAGAAACTAATAGAACTAGCTCAACCACTAAAGAAAAACCAATATGGTCAATATCTTTTAAGAAGAGCCTCTCAGGGTAAAATCTAATAAATTTTGCTTGATGATCTCTTTGAATTCATCAAGCATAGCGTATCTCTTTCTATATTGAGATCGTTTTTTTGATGCTATATCTTCAATAGCTTTTCTTGATTCTTTTAATGGAAGCGTGTAAAATATTTCACCTTTAATCCCTAATTCCTCATCCCAATATTGATCATAATTTGCTTGAAATTTATCAGTTTTACTTACATGTGAACAGTTGGCTATGTGGTATTTTGATCTTATAGCAAGTATTAGTTTTACATCTAATATTTCACATATTTGTCTAATAATAAATATTAAAAAATTTCTAGGTCTCAATCCGTGCATTTTTTTTGTAACTTTTTTTATAAGATCATTATCAACTGTACCTCTACTTTGAATACCAGCTATAACTAAATTTAATTCATTGTCTTGATTAAATGAAAACTGTATAGAATAAAGATCAGCATCATTGATACTTAAAAGTAGGGTTATTTCTCCCTCTTTGCCTAAATCTGGTATATAACACAAATTTACTCTTAAGGTTCCTATATCTTCAAGTTCAAATTTTAATAATTCAAGTCCAGGAAGTGAGTATAACATTTTCATATTATTGGTATTAAATATTTTTGAGATATATGTGTAGTGTGATTGAATAAAATTAAATTTGTTTTTTGTAGTATTATTGCAGTATAGATACTCTCTAAATGGTTTATTATATATATCTGGTTGAGCTTTTATAATTTGGGCTAATGAATTTTTTTGAAGAAGTGTAAAAAGATTTTGTAAATCTTCCTGATGTAGTAATCCTCGTATAATAAATTTAAATTTTTTAAAATTAGATCCATTTAATTGTTTGGCAATAGATATAAGTGACGGTTTGTTTTTTGGCATTTTCACCTCTATAGATTTTTTAATCTATTTTACAATATAATATATATTTATTATATTAATAACTATATATTGAGGTATAAATACTTATGAAATTTACAAGAACAGCTATAAAAGATGTAATAATATGTGAACCAACAGTTCATGGAGATGATAGAGGATATTTTGTAGAAACTTTTAGAGCTGATAAACTTGAAGAGTTTTTAGGATATAAAATAGATTTTTGTCAAGATAATGAATCAAAATCTTCTAAAGGTGTATTAAGAGGTTTACACTATCAACTTCCACCATATGCACAAACAAAACTTGTAAGGGTAATACAAGGAAGAGTTCTTGATGTAGCAGTTGATATTAGAAAAAATTCTCCAACTTTTGGACAATATGTAGCAGTGGAATTAACTAGTGACAATAAAAAACAACTATTAGTGCCAAGAGGATTTGCTCATGGTTTTGTAGTGCTTGAAGATGATACCGTGTTTGCCTATAAAGTTGATAATTATTATAGTCCCCAATGTGATAGAGGGATTGCATTTGATGATAAAGAGTTGGATATAAATTGGATCTTGGATAAAGATCAATTAAATTTATCTGCCAAAGATAAAGTTCAACCAAAATTAAATGAGACTAATGACCTGTTTGAGTATGGTGTAGATCTGTATAAGTAGTTTTGGTGTTGATTTTATTATATTTTATATCATTAGTACTATTATTTTTAATTTTTAATTTCTCAAATAAAATATTTGGGTTTGCTAATAATATAGATAAATCAAAATTTCCGCAAATAGATGGTTTAAGGGCTATATTGGCACTATCTGTTATATTTCATCATAGTTTGATTATGTATTATTACTCTATTAGTGGCAATTGGGAATCTCCACCTTCTAGATTTTATGCACTTTTAGGTCCAGTTAGTGTTTCTTTATTTTTTATGATTACAGGGTTTTTGTTTGGATTTAAGCTATTTAAAGATAGCTTTGACATAAAAAGATTTTTTATATCTAGAATAAAAAGAATAGTTCCTTTATATGTTTTTTCTGTAATTGTTTTAGTATTTATTGTTTTTTATATTAATGATTTTGTACTAAAAGAAGATATTGTATCTTTGATAAAAAATATTTTAAACTGGATGTCATTTAAATTTGTTCATTTTACACCTATAAATACAGAAACCAGAGTTTTTGAGATACAAAGTGTATATTGGACATTGAAGTGGGAATGGAAATTTTATATGGCACTTCCATTTTTATTTTTATTAAATAAAAAAGTATTCAAAAACAATAATATAAGATTTGTTTTATTTTTGTTAATAGTTTTCTTTTTTTATAGGTATGTATATGTTTTTATATTTTTACTTGGAGTTTTAACTGCATTGTTATATAATGAAAATATAAAAATAAATAGTGTTTTACTAAATATATTTGGATTATTATCTATAGTATTGGTTTTTATTTTTTATGATACAGCGTATGAAAGGGTCCCTGCAATTTTACTTGGAGTATTTTTTGCAAGTGTGGTATTGAGTAAAAACTTAAATTTTATTTTTAATATTAAAATACTAAGATATTTTGGAACTATTAGTTATAGCCTTTATTTGTTACATAATATGGTTGTATTTTTTGTATTTTATAATATTAATATATACTATAAAAAAATATCTATGATAACTCAATTTGAATATTGGGTAATTGTATTTATTATATTGATACTAACATCACTTTTTTCTATGTTTACATATAAGATGATTGAGCATAGATTTTATAAAAGAGGAGCAAAATGAATATCCTAATAACAGGTTCAAATGGACAACTAGGAAGTGAATTAAAAGAGCTATCTAGTAACTATAGCTATGATTTCTTTTTTACTTCCAAAGATGATTTAGATATTTGTGATTTTGATGATATTAAATCTTTTTGTAAGAATAATAAAATTACACATATAATTAACTGTGCTGGTTATACTGCAGTAGATAAAGCTCAAGAAGAAACTGAAGTGGCAAATGAGATAAATAATATAGCAGTAAAAAATTTATCTTTAATCTCAAAAGAATTTAAAATATCACTTGTTCATATATCAACAGATTATGTATTTGATGGTACAAATTATAAACCTTATAATGAAAATGATAAAACTAATCCAACAAGTATATATGGACAAACCAAACTTGATGGTGAAAACTCAATGCAAGATATAAACCCAAATAATTCTATAATTATTAGAACATCATGGGTATATAGCTCTTTTGGATCAAATTTTGTAAAAACTATGTTAAATCTATCAAAGAAGTTGGATAAGCTTGGAATCATTTATGATCAAGTAGGAACACCAACCTATGCAAAAGATTTGGCAAATACTATATTAGATATAATACCAAATATAAAAAATGATAAAGTTCAAATATATAACTACTCAAATGAGGGAGTTGTAAGTTGGTATGATTTCGCAAAAGAGATATTTGAAATAAGTAAGATTGATATTGAAGTTAATCCAATTGTGACAAAAGATTATCCAACACCAGCAAAAAGACCACATTATTCTTTGTTGAATAAATCAAAAATAAAAAAAGAGTTTAATATAACAATACCATATTATAAAGATAGTTTAAAAAGATGTTTAAAACAATTAGGAGAGATAAATGAATAAAAGTATATTAGTAACAGGATGTGCAGGATTTATAGGATCTAATTTTGTACCATATTTTTTAGAAAAGTATGAAAACTATAATATTGTCAATCTTGATTTACTAACTTATGCAGGTGATTTAGAAAATCTAAAAGAGTGTGAAAATAATCCAAGATATAAATTTATAAAAGGTGATATTTGTAATCGTGAATTAGTAGAATTTATTTTTAAAGAATATGATATAAGAGGTGTGATTCACTTTGCAGCAGAATCTCATGTAGATAACTCTATTAAAAACCCTGGAATTTTTATAGAAACAAATGTAAATGGAACTTTTACACTTATAGATGTAGCTTATAAATATTGGATGGATAAACCAAACTCTTATAAAAAAGATTATGAAAACTGTAGATTTCATCATATATCTACTGATGAAGTATATGGAACATTAAATGAAACTGATTTGTTTACTGAAGAAACACCTTATGCTCCAAACTCTCCATACTCTGCAAGCAAAGCTTCTAGTGATATGATAGTAAGAAGTTATGCTGAAACTTATGGATTAAATACTGTTATAACAAATTGTTCAAACAACTATGGACCAAAACAGCATGATGAGAAGCTAATACCTACAATTATACGAAAAGCTCTTAATAACGAACCAATACCAATATATGGTGATGGTAAAAATATAAGAGATTGGTTGTATGTACTTGATCACTGTAAAGGTATAGATCTAGTTTACCATACAGGAAAGCAATCAAATGTATATAATATAGGTGGAAGAAATGAAAGAACAAATCTTCAAATAGTAGATACTATTTGTACTATACTTGATGAAAGAGTACCACAAGAAAAAAGCTATAAAGAGCTTATAACTTTTGTAGAAGATAGAGCAGGGCATGACAGACGTTATGCAATAGATGCAACTAAGATAGAAAATGAACTTGGTTGGAAAGCAGATGAAAACTTTGACACTGGGATTGTTAAAACTATTGAGTGGTATTTGGGGAAATATCAGTAAGATTATATGATATATAAACGGTTTACAGTTAAATATATTTATTCTTTAATTGTATTAATTTTAATAATATTTTTTGTAAATATTATAATTGATCCTTACGGTATTTTTGAAACAAATATATTAAAAAATCAGCAATTTAATGAGAGATACTTAAAAGCTAAATATTTACTAGAAAATCATAATAAATACAATTCATATATTATAGGAAGTTCTAGAGTAGGTAATACAAATCCAAAATTGTTAGAAAAATATATACCAAATAGTAGATTTTATAATTATACTGTTGCAGCTGCAAATATAAAAGATTATTATAAAACTATTCAATGGATGATAGATAATAAATTTGAAATAAAAAATATATATATGCAAATAGATTTGGATAGTATGAATTTATATGGACAAGATAATAATAACTTGTTAGTTAAGAATCATCCTAGTATTAGTGGAGAATCTTATATAGAATTTTATTTAAAATATTTATTTCAATTTAATTTGAAGAATATAGAAAATAAAATAAAGTATAATTTAAATTCTGATGATCGTATTTATGATTTAAAAAATACTGGTATGTGGTTACGAAAATCAAAAGAAAACTATATTAATAAATATCCACAGGAACATATTAAAAATGAGATAAGTTTTCATAAAAAGTATAATAGAACATACGGTATAAATGATAAATATGATAGAATAATATCAAATTTTAAAAGTATTGTTAACTTATGTAAAATGTATAATATAAATTTAATATGTTTTATAACTCCACATAATCATGTGTTTATGGATAGGTTTAAAGTAGATGATGTTATAAAATTTATTGCTGATTTATCAAATATACATGAAATATGGTATTTTAGTGGTTATAATGATATTACAATAAATAATTTAAATTATTATGAATACTCACATTATATAAGTAAAGTTTCTTATATTATTGCTAAAATTATTTTTACAAATAGTCATTGTGATAATGATTTGTGTGGTGTTAAAGTTAATAAATATAATAATGTTGAAATTTTAGATAAAATAAAATTAAATATTGAAACATGGGATAGTTCAAGAGGAAATAAATGAGTAAGTACGAGTTAATTGATTTTAAAACATTAGGTGACCAAAGGGGCTCTTTAATTGCAATTGAAGAAGGGTATAATGTTCCTTTTGAAATTAAGCGTGTTTATTATATTTTTGATACAAAAGAGGGTGTTATAAGAGGGTATCATGCTCATATGAAGCTTAAGCAATTATGTATAGCCGTAAAAGGTAGTTGTACTTTTGTCATAGATGATGGGATTAATAAAGAGGAAATTATATTAAATACACCAAATAAAGGACTTTTAATAGAGGGATTAATTTGGAGAGAGATGAAAAATTTTACTTCAGACTGTGTACTAGTTGTAATAGCTAGTGAGTATTATGATGAATCTGATTATATTAGAGATTATGAAAAATTTTTAGAAGTGCTGGCCAATGATATATGAATTTATAAGAATAAAGTTAATTTTTTATCGAGATTATATGGAGAATAGGGTTAATAAAATATTAACTCTCGTATTGTTATGATTATTTGTATTGCAGGTAAGAATAATATAGCTGTTGAAATTGCTGAGTTTGTTTTGCAAAGGAATATAGTAAAAAAAGATAATTTGTATATAATAATAAATAAAACAGATGATGGAATTGATAGATGGCAAAGGTCATTAAAAAAATATTCAAATGAAAATAATTTACTAATAACTTCATTGGATGAAATTTATAATATTGAAAACTTATTATTTTTATCCTTGGAATTTGATCAAATTATAAAACCTTATCTTTTTAAGAGTAAAAATTTATTTAATATACATTTTTCACTTTTACCGAAATATAAAGGAATGTTTACATCTATAATACCAATTTTAAATAATGAAACTAAATCAGGTGTTACGTTGCATAAAATAGATAAAGGTATAGATACTGGTGATATTATTGTACAAAAGGAATTTAAACTTTATTTGAATGATAATTCAAGAGATTTGTACTTGAAATATATAGAATATGGCATAGAATTAATAAAAAATAATATAAAAAAACTAATAATTAATGATTATCTAACAAAAAAACAAAATTATATGAATTCTACCTATTATTCAAAAAATAGTATCGATTTTAAAAATATTAATATAGATTTGAATCAAACAGCAATAAATATACACAATCAAATAAGGGCATATAATTTTAGAGAATATCAAATACCAAAGTTATTTGGTACTAGTATATTTAGTTCTAAAATTTTAACGACATCTTCAAATTTTAAAATTGGAACAGTTATTATGAAAGATGATATATCTTTTACAATTAAAACAATTGATTATGATATTGTAATTTATAAAGATAAAGTAAATGAATTATTTGAAGCCTGTAAAAATAATGATATAAATTTAGTAAATAAATTACTATCAATACCAAACATCTTAAATGTCCAAAATGAAAAAGGTTGGACACCATTAATAGTAGCAGTATATAATAATAATAAAAATATTGTAAAAGCTTTAATTAAAAATAATGCAGATATAAATATTACAAATTTTAATGGTACAACATTATTGATGTATGCAAAAGATGCTTATGTTAAATATCATGATAGAGAAATTATAGATTTGCTAATTAGTATTGGAATTAATATTAATCAAAAAGATTATAAGAGAAAAAATGTGTTTAATTATTGTATACAAAATAATGAGATAGAAGTCATGAATATTATAAAAGGAAAATATTAATGATCCCCTTTTTAGATCTAAAAAAAATAAATGCACAATATAAAAGTGATATGTTGATTGCTTGTGAGAAAGTTATAGATAGTGGATGGTATATACAAGGAAATGAGAGTAAAGAGTTTGAAAAAGAGTTTGCTTTATATTGTGGTACAAAATATGCTGTTGGTGTAGCAAATGGTCTAGATGCGCTTATTTTAATAATAAGAGCATATAAAGAACTTGGTATTATAAATGATGGTGACGAAATAATAGTACCATCAAATACTTATATAGCTTCAATTTTAGCTATATCTCAAAATAATTTAGTTCCTGTATTAGTAGAACCAGATATAAATACATATTTAATTGATCCAAATAAAATAGAACAAAAAATTACAAATAAAACAAAAGCTATTATGCCTATTCATCTTTATGGTCAAACTTGTAAAATGGATGAGATAAATGAAATAGCACAAAAATATAATTTAAAAGTTATAGAAGATTCAGCTCAATCACATGGATCAAATTATAAAGATAAAAGAAGTGGAAATCTAGGTGATGCTAGTGGATTTAGTTTTTATCCGGGTAAGAATCTTGGAGCATTGGGTGATGGTGGAATAGTAACAACAAATGATGAGGAATTAGCTAACACCATAAGAGCTTTGGGAAATTATGGCAGTGAAAAAAAATATGAAAATATCTATCAAGGTGTAAATAGCAGATTAGATGAGATACAAGCTGCAATGTTAAGAGTTAAACTTAAATATTTGGATAAAGAGATAGAAAATAGAA
>Ga0256843_1004009_pt1 | contig 9988 bp, 8 predicted proteins | sample AlvinellametaG_FD_191572 | JGI IMG/M metagenome (GOLD analysis project Ga0256843, IMG submission 191572) | Pompeii worm associated microbial communities from hydrothermal vent at the East Pacific Rise, Pacific Ocean - Alvinella | ecosystem: Host-associated > Annelida > Integument > Unclassified ... | reverse complement strand
TTAAAATTTGCGTTTTTCATCTCAGTCATTTTTATCCTTCAAGTAAATTTACCAATTCTCTGTGAATTTTCATATTTGTTGCCACAATACATCTATCTTCGAAAATATTATAACTCTCTCCGAAATTGTTACTAACCTCCCCTCCCGCTTCTTGTACTATTATTTTTCCGGCCGCTACATCCCAAGGTTTTAGGTTTATTTCATAAAAACCTTCGTATCTTCCGCATGCCACATAGCACAAATCAAGCGCGGCGCTTCCGAGCCTTCTTATATCTTGACATCTCGGGAGGACTTTATTTAGTTTTGATATGACCCATTTCAAATCGACTTCGTTTTCGGCACTTGAATACGGAAATCCTGTTGCGATTAGCGCTCTTTGGAAGCATTCGTTTTTTGAGACTTCTATTTTTTTGCCGTTTAGATAAGCGCCCTCCCCTTTTTTTGCGTAAAAAAGTTCGTTTAATATAGGATTATAAACTATACCGAAAACTTCTCTGTTGTTTTCGTAATATGCCACGGAAATAGCGCAGTGAGGTACTTGATGAGCGTAATTGGTAGTCCCGTCTATCGGGTCGATGATGAACGTTTTGTGGATTTTTTCGTTGTAGATGGATTCTTCGGCTATGAAATTAGTGTTGAAGGGTTTTAGTTTTTCTTTTAAAAACTCTTCGACTTTAATGTCATACTCGGTAACGAGGTCTTTTTTTCCTTTTAGGACTATCTCTTTGTCTTTATAATAGCCCTCTTTAAAAATTTCTCCGGCTTCTTTTACGATTTGTATTGTTTTTTCAAACATGGCAATTCCTCCAAGAAAATTATGGAGGAATTATACATTATATCCGAGCTCTCTTGCTACTTTTTTGATATTTTCAAGTCTTTTAGGTATTGGTGGGTGTGAGCTGAATAGTTCGCTGAAAAATCCCACTATTCCGAACGCTTTCATCTCTTGCGGAAGAGCCACTTGGTCTTTTGGAATTTGTCCGAGTTTTGCAAGAGCATAATAAATTCCGTATGGTCCGTCGATTTTTACGGCACCAGCGTCGGCTTTGTATTCTCTGTATCTGCTAAACCACATAGCAATCATTGAAGCAAATACGCTTAGTACCAATTCAAGCACGAAACTTATCGCCATATACGCAAAAGGATTCGGATTTCCGTTGTCGTCTTTCGGTGCTAAAATATTTGCGATTATTCTTGATACGAAAAATACGAGCGAGTTCAAAACACCTTGAACGAGTGTCATAGTAATCATATCGCCGTTTTTGATATGATTGATTTCGTGTGCGAGGACACCTTCTATCTCTTTTGTGTCCATTAAATCAAATAGTGAAGTAGATACCGCAACTAACGAATTGCTTTTGCTCGGCCCCGTTGCAAATGCATTCGGAGGCCCGTCGAAAATTCCTACTTCTGGTCTTGGTATTCCGGCAGCGTCCGCGAGTTTGTGGGTAGTCTCCACAAGCCATCTTTCCGCTTCGCTTTGAGGAGTTTCGATAACTCTAACTCCCATTGACTTAATAGCCATCCATTTTGACATAAGCAGAGAAATAATACTTCCCGAAAAACCGATAATAACGGCAATAATTGCAAGTCCCGTTACACTTTGTGGGTCGATTCTAACTCCGAAAATCAATTCGATTAAAAATAGCGATAAATATATCGAAGCCATTACGGCTATGTTCATAATTATAAGCATTAAAAAACTAAACATATGTCATCTCCTTAACTTTTTTTAGTTATATTATATCAAGTTTTATTAATCTTGGATGAATTTCTCATCATCAGAAAATAAATGGTTACAACAGGTATCGTAACGTTTAAAATAGTAACTATTATCATCAAAATTCCCAAATTAGAATAGTTTTCGGGCACTATTACTTTTCCGTTTTCTACAACCTTTCGGCTAACTACGAAAATTTCGTTTAAGTATTTGGTTAAAAGTCCTCCGGCAGTAAGAGCCAAATTCATCAAACTCGCCATCAAAGCAAACCAAGTAGCTCTTTTGCCCTCAGGTGCGTAAATTGCTATTAAAGTCAAAAGAGGAATCATACTCAGTTGCGCAAAAGGCGACTCGAGTGCCGTATCGATAATTGCTACGGTTTTTGGTGAAAGTCCCAAACTTTGAGGAATTCCGTAATATAACCCGATAATCGGTAAAAATAAAATAGTAGTGATGAGAGTCAGCCAAAGCAGTGTATAATGAGCCGGTTTTTTAGCGATAAAATCACTAAAAAGCCACATTCCCAAAATTGATAAAATCGCTCCTATTTGACTAAGCGTTCCGAAAAACGCCTTATCAAAGTGTAAAACGTCGATTTCCCACCATTGTAGTCCCGGACCGACGCTTGGCATCGCACGATATACGAATATAACTATTGCCGTTTTAATAATAAACGAGCGGGTTTTTGGGTCTATATCTTTTAGGATAAGTCCTATCATATAAACGATTACACTAAGACTTACAATAAAAACAATCTCTTGAGAATATTTGAAAATAAAAGCTAAAACCTGATTTTGCCAATGCTGATATTGTCCGTATCCCATAAGGACTACAAAAACGGCAAAAGCAAGTCCTCCGCATAAAATTTTGCAATTTATAGGACTTCTTTGTACGTTTTCGAGTTTGATAATCGTAACGCCTATTATCGAAATAATAGGAATTATAAGAGAAATTTTAAAAATCGTCTCGTAGCTGTATATTTGTGCAAGCCAACCGGAGAGTCCCGCTACCATAACACCAGCCAATGATATCGCAAGACGACCTAAAATTTGCACATACGCAAGCTCTTCTTGAACTTTTTCTTCGGGTTGATTTCTATCTACAACCTCGGTACTCATTGCATCCGCAACCACGTCTTGAAGCACGAATCCTATTACGCTAAGAAGAGCCGAGATAATATAGACATTCTCTTTGCTTGCGAATTTCGCCCAAGAATAATCTCCCGCAAGTCCTATTAATAAAATCGTCCCCGCTGCAATTAAAGAGGCACCGATATAAACGTAAGCTCTTCTTTGAGAGCCGAAAATCGGGACACTATCTACAAGTTGCCCGAAAACCATTTTTATAGTCCACGGAATACTAAGCCAAACACCAAGACTCACAAGAGCGGCTGCTGAAAGTTTGAGCTCTTCTTTTACCCAAAACGTTTCTGCTACTCCGCTTATACCGCTTGCTCCGTAAGCGAAATAAATCATTAAAAGAGGCAGATATCTTAGTCTAAAATGTTTAATCGGATTGAGTAGTGAATTTTTAATAGCTTCTTTTACGTTTATCATAATAATTTTACTCCTATTTTTAGAATGATTTAATATTATTTTTCAATGTTTTTTATACCCTCATACGCAGTATTTATCATTTTGTCTATTTCTTCTTTATTAATAATGTAAGGCGGCATGAAATATATTACGTTTCCAAGAGGTCTTAGAAGTACTCCGTTTTTGAGTCCGTACTCATAAACTTTTAGTCCCATTCTTTTCTCCCATGGATAATCGATCATCTCTATTGCGCTTATCATACCCGTTTGACGTATCTCTTTTACATTCGGCAACTCTTTAAATTTTTGCATACTCTCCCAAATATATTTCGATTTTTCTTTGTTTTTTTCGATTACGTATTCTTTTTCGAAAATATCAAGAGTTGCGTTTGCCGCTGCAATACCTAAAGGATTGGCGGTATATGAGTGAGAGTGTAAAAACGCTTTTAGTTCCTTATAATCACAATAAAAAGCCATATAAATTTTATCTGTCGTAAGCACTACGCTAAGAGGCAGATATCCTCCCGTAAGTCCTTTACTCAAACACATAAAATCAGGCTTGATTCCCGCTTGCTCGCAAGCGAACATACTTCCAGTACGTCCGAATCCCACGGCTATTTCATCCGCAATCATATGAATATCGTATTTATCGCAAAGCTCTCTTAGTCCTTTTACGAAAGACGACGAATGCATTTTCATATATCCCGCGCATTGCACGAGCGGCTCGATAATTAAAGAGCTCACTTTTTTATGATGTTTTTGGAAAATTTCTTCGGCTTTTTTCAGTGCTTTTTGAGCCTCATCTTCGCTTTGGTTTTTAGGAATCGGAATTGTTATGTTTTTGATTAAAATCTCTTTGTAAGTATCTTTGTATAATCCCACGTCTCCGACGCTTAAAGCTCCGATAGTCTCTCCGTGATAAGAGTTTTCAAGCGAAAAGAAAAGAGGTCTTGTTTCTCCTTTGTTTTTCCAATAATGAAAACTCATCTTTATAGCAACTTCAACGGCGCTACTTCCGTTATCCGCATAAAAAACTTTATCAAACCCGGTAAGTTTACATAATCTCTCAGCAAGTTTTATCGCTCCCTCGTGCGTAAATCCGGCAAAAATCACATGCTCTAAAGTATTTAGTTGTTCGTTGATTTTTTGATTGATGTATTCGTTTGAGTGACCGAAAAGATTAACCCACCAACTGCTGATTGCGTCGATGTAGCTATTGCCTTCAAAATCGTATAAATAAACGCCTTTTCCTTTTTTGATAGGAATTATCGGCAAAAACTCGTGATCTTTCATTTGAGTGCACGGGTGCCAGTTGTATTTGAGGTCTTTTTTCATAATTTCTGAGTTTTTCATCAAAATCCCTTTATTTCGCCGTTTTTTTTTATTATAATATCAAAAATAGCTTAAAAAACACCTAAATTCAGGTATATGACACGAGTATGACAAAAAGTGAAAAATAAAGGTAAAATTGATGATAGAATGGATGCAGACTCATAGAAAATGGCTTGTGATAACTATTTGGATTGCTACTATAGCTTTTATCGGAGCCGGATTTGTAGGATGGGGGCAATTTCAATTCGGAAAATCACAATCGGCAGTTGCAAAAGTCGGTGATACAGAAGTAACTATTCAAGATTGGCAAGAAGCTTATCAAAACTTATTTCAAATCGAAAACCAAAAACTCGGCGGAAGACTTGATGATGCTACTGCTGAAAAAATGGGACTGAAAGTAAAAGCGCTACAACAAGCGATTAATACCGCAGCTTTAAGACAATACGCAAAAGATTTGGGGCTTGTTGTTACGGAGCAAGATGTAGCGAGAAAAATTTTATCAACTTTCGGCAACGAAAAAACATATAAAACTTATCTTAGAAATATAGGCGAAAAACCGGCAAATTTCGAAGCTAAACTTAGAAAACTTATTTTAGTAGAAAAACTTCTTGATTATCTACACCTAAAACCAACAAAAACAGAGCTTTTATCTATAGCAAGCGCTCTATATAATGCAGATAAACTTCAAATAAAAATCTTAAATAAAGAAAACGTAAAAGTAAGCTTGACCGAAGAAGAGATAAAAGCTTATTGGGAAAAACATAAAAACGAATTCCTAACTCCTGAAAAATATAAAATCGCTCTTGTTACAATTCCTCTAAAAGGCAATGTAAGCGAACAAGAACTAAAAGATTATTACAATAACAATATCCAAAACTACAAAAACGCAAAAGGTGAGATTATTCCTTTTGAAAAAGCAAAAAATCAAGTAAAAGCGGACGTTTTGGCACATAAACTAAAAAAAGAAGCCGTAATAACATATAAAAAACTGAAAAACAACGAACTTAAAAATTACGTTTTAGCTGAACTAACAAAAGAAAATAGCACTATTCCTGCGGATAAAATGGCTGAATTGATTAAAAACGGCTATTTGAAACCATTCGTTTATAATAACGAATATGTTATAGCAAAACTTATCGAAGAGATAAAACCGCAACCTAAACCTTTCGAAAAAGCGAGAGCTGAGGTAACTCAAATCCTTCTTGACAAAAAAGCGACTCAAGAACTTGTAAAACAAGCAAAAGAAGAACTAAAAAACTTTAAAGGTAAAGATATCGGATTCGTTACAAAATACGATACTAATAAAATTCAAGGACTTAATCCTCTATACGCAGCGGAATTTTTATTTAAAGTATTTACTTCTCAAAATAAAAAAGATTTTGTGCTTTTACCTCAAAACGACCCTAAATACGCGGTTTTATATAACATTTCGGCACAAAAATTGCTTGATGAAAAAAAATATGAAAAAAATAAACAAAACGTATATCTTTTAACTGAAGCGATGTTAAATAGTGAATTACTAAACGACTTGATTAACGAACTTTTACAAAAATATAAAGTCGTAAGATATGTTAAATAAAGGATAGAAATTGAAAAATATACTTGCTGTAGATATAGGAAGTTATAAAACAACAGCGATAATTGCGAATTACGATAACGATGAGCTAACGATAAGCGGTGTCGGTATTGCAAAATCAAAAGGTATTAAAAAAGGTGCGATAATCAATATCGACCACGCTTCACGTTCTATAAAACAGGCTTTGAGCGATGCGGTAAGAATTGCCGGAGTCGAAGGAATAAACAAAGCTATCGTTTCAATTTCTTCTACATATACGAAAAGTATTACAAGTTACGGAATAGTAAACGTTCCAGGAAACGAAATTACAATAAAAGAGATTAATAGAGCTATCCAAACCGCTCTTTATAATGCGAACATTCCTAATGATTATCAAGTTTTACAGGCAATTCCTTATGACTTTAAAGTCGACGAACTAAACGAAATCGACGATCCTGCCGGAATGAGCGGTAGTAGACTTGAGGTTTCTTTACATATCATCGTCGCACAAAAAAGTGGTATTGAAAATCTTAAAAAAACAATGAGACAAGCCGGGCTTGAAATTGAAAATATAGTCGCCGCAGGATATGCAAGCGGGCTTTCTACTTTAAAAGAAGACGAAAAAGAACTCGGAGTTGCAGTTATCGATATCGGGGCTACTACTTCCGATTTGGCTATTTTTATCAACAAATCCCTAAGACACACCGACTTTTTAGGAGTTGGTAGCTATCATATTACAAATGACTTATCAATGGCTTTGCATACTCCTCTTGCAGATGCGGAGGCGATTAAAATAAATTTTGAAGAGCTTGTAAAAAGCGGAGAAGATTTAATAGAAATCTCTGTAATAGGAAGCGAAGACGAAAAACAAACCGCTTCATTGACGACTATTACTCAAGTAATAAGCGCAAGAATAGAAGAGACGTTTTTACTTTTAAATAAAGAAATCGAAGATTCTGGACTAAGAAATAAAATCGGAGCCGGAATAGTATTAACCGGCGGGTTTACAAACTTTTATAATATCAAAGAAATAGCAACTCAATTTTTCGGAGGATTGCCGGTAAGAGTCGGATATCCTAAAGAAATCGGAGGACTGTTTGATAATCTTAAAGCTCCTGAATATTCGTGTGTTATCGGGCTATTGCTTTACGGAATAAAAGACGGACTCAATTATGAAATCGATTCAAATAGAAATTTCAGAACCAAATACTCTTTTGAAGAGAAGAAATCACCGAGTTACTCTACTCCGTCTGTAGAGATTGAAATCGAAACCGAAGAGAAAAAAACAAAAGAAAAAGAAGAGATTGCTACAATAATCTCTGAAAACAAAAAAGAATCAAACATAATACAAAAAATAAAAACTTGGCTTGGAAACTTATTTTAAGAAAGGATGAAAAATGGAAGAGCTTTTTGTAGTTAATGATAGCATTGTAGGGCCAAAAATCAAAGTTATCGGAGTTGGCGGCGGTGGAAATAATATGATAAATTATATGGCTGCCAAAGGAATCAAAGACGTAGAATTAATAGCTGCTAATACCGATATTCAAGCGTTAAAAACAAGTAAAGCGCATAAAAAACTTCAACTTGGGAAATCTCTTACAAAAGGTCTCGGTGCAGGAATGAGGCCGGATATCGGAGCAAAAGCCGCAGAAGAGAGCTATGAAGAGATAAAAAAAGAACTTGACGGAGCGGATTTGGTATTTATTTCTGCCGGAATGGGTGGTGGTACAGGTACGGGTGCTGCACCAATTATTGCAAAAGCGGCAAAAGAAGTAGGAGCTTTGACTGTCGGGGTTGTTACCAAACCTTTTACATTCGAAGGACCTAAAAGAAGAAAACTTGCAGAAATCGGTACTAACGAACTAAAAAACGAAACAAATTCTATCGTTGTAATTCCTAACGATAAAATTCTAACTATTATCGATAGAAAAGTCGGAAGAAGAGAAGCTTTTAGTTTGGTTGACGATGTATTGTATAAAGCAGTAAGCGGTATTTCGAATATGGTAATAAGCTACGGAGAAAACGATATTAACGTCGACTTCAACGACCTTAAAACTGTTATGTCTCATCAAGGTCTCGCACTTATGGGTGTCGGTGAAGAACAAGGCGAAAATGCTGCGTTTAACGCAATCAAAAAAGCTATCGAATCACCTCTTCTTGATAATATTTCAATTGACGGCGCAATGGGTGTGCTCGTACACTTTACGCTTCATGAAGATTATCCTCTTGTTGATATGGAAGAGAGTATGAATCTTATCTATGAAAAAGCGGATGAAGATGCTGATATTATTTTCGGTACGACTACTGATAATTCTCTTGCACCGGATGAAATTAAAGTTACTATTGTTGCAACGGGTTTTGAAAAAGAAAAAATCGCAAACAAAACCGAACCAACTGAAATCAAATCAAATATCGAAGAGATTTTACTTAAGAGAAAAGTTTCAGGTGGACTTGAGCTTGATAGCGACGCACTTGATATCCCTACTTGGGTTAGAAAAGCAAAAGACTAAAAAACCACTCTCTTTTGCCTTCTAACTTTTAATCTTAAAATACCAAGAAAAACGCAGATAATACGTAATCCGCAACAAAAACTGAAATAGAAGCGAAAACAACCGCTTTTGTAGTACTCTGCCCTACTCCTTTAGCTCCGCCTCTTGTATAATATCCGATATAAGTACCTATCGCACTAATTATATATCCGAATACTATTCCTTTGATTATCCCCTCGTTTATATCTCTGAATTCCGCAAGCTGTCTTAAATTTTCAAGATAAGCATATCCGTTCACATCCAAAGAATATACCGAAATCAAATATGCACCGATATTTGCAACCGCGTCAAAAAACAATATCAAAAGAGGAAGAGAAATAATAGTAGCGAGAATTCTCGGAATTACAAGATAGTGTTTTGAATTTACAGCCATAACTTCAAGTGCGTCGATTTGTTCTGTCACTCTCATACTTCCGAGTTCTGCTGCGTATGCACTAATCCCGCGGCTTATTACCATAAGTGAAGCAAAAACGGGACCTAATTCTTTTACGATTGAAATAAATATCGTATATCCCATAAAATCTTCAACACCGAATTTATGAAATCCGTTATATAGTTGTACTGCTTCTACAAGCCCGGTAAAAAACGAAGTTAAAAATATAACTCCTAAACTTCCGTATCCCATAAAAGTTAATTGATTAAACAACTCTTTTATTCGAAAGGGAGGTTTAAACATCAATTTTATTATTTCAAGCTGAAAAAGCGTGAATTTTCCAAGCCCCGAGATTAAATCAAGCGTGATTTTGCCGATATTATATAAAAGTTTGTTAATCAATTCAAACCTTTTTTGTTAAAATTATATCACACTAAAGGACGAAAATGGCGGAAGAAAAAGAAAACAAAGAAGTAGAAGAAAAAGAAGAAAAATCAGGAGGCGGTAATAAACTGCTTTTGATTGTGATTATTGTTTTATTGTTACTTCTTTTGATAATAGGTGGTTTGGTTGCTTACTTTTTGCTAAGCGGTAATGACGATCAAGCCGACCAACCGCAACAGCAACAAAAAATTGAGAAAAAGAAAAAAGTAGCCGATATGACGGAAATCGGTCCTATTTACCCTCTTGATAAATTCGTAGTGAATTTAGTAAGCACCAATGCCGATAGATATTTAAAATGTAAAATCGACCTTGAGCTTGATTCTCAAGAATTGCAAAAAGAAATTGATAAAAAGTTGCCTGCAATAAGAGATTTGATTATTAGAATCCTATCAAGCAAAACCGTAGAAGAAATTCAAACGGCAAAAGGTAAAGAAAAATTAAAAGAAGAAATAAAAAGAAAAATCAACCAAATGCTTGAAAC
>Ga0256843_1004008_pt1 | contig 9989 bp, 12 predicted proteins | sample AlvinellametaG_FD_191572 | JGI IMG/M metagenome (GOLD analysis project Ga0256843, IMG submission 191572) | Pompeii worm associated microbial communities from hydrothermal vent at the East Pacific Rise, Pacific Ocean - Alvinella | ecosystem: Host-associated > Annelida > Integument > Unclassified ... | reverse complement strand
CCTGTCAGTTCGTTTCCGTGCGTACCGCCTGTGATCGCGACATTTTTGATCATGAACGCTCCTTTACCTTTTCATGTAACTCCTGTGCGATTTGGGAAGGGGATTTGTTTTCGACGTTGATGATGATATCGGCTACTTTTTCATAAGCGGGTTCTCTTTCGTCATATAAGGCTCTTGCTTTTTCGGGACTTGAAAAAAGCGGACGTTTTGCAAGTTTTCGTTTGGCATTGGGGTGGTCGAGTATGCGTTTGAGTATGCCGTCGAAACTGCTCTCCAGTAAGACGACCGTGCCGATGTCATGTAGGTTTTCCTGCTTGTAAAATCCCCCGCCCGTGGAGATGATGGCATCGGTCACGTTTTTGGCAAGCCAGTGTGCAGTTTTTTTCTCCAGTGCGCGAAAGTAAGTTTCCCCGTCCTCTTCGAAAATCTTTTTGATTTTACGGTTTTCCAGACTCTCTATGAGATCATCCGTGTCGATGGCATAGTAGTCGAACAGTTTGGCGTACTCTCTTGCTACGGTACCTTTACCCACACCCATAAATCCTACTAACAGTATGTTTTTCATGCGTCAAAATCCTCGTCACTCTTTTTCTTTTTCGCTTCGATGATGATCGGCGTACCCGTGAAGTCGAAGTATTCTCTCAGTTGGTTGATGAGGTAGCGTTTGTAACTAAAGTGCAATGACTTCGGACGGTTCATGATCAAAGCGATACGCGGCGGTTTGATGTCAAACTGCGTACCGAAGTAGATCTTGGTGATCTTTCCGTGATCTGACGGCAACTGGTGCTTTTTATTGGTACGTTTGAGTATCTCGTTGAGTTGCGAAGTGGGGATACGGAAAGTATAGTTTCTATACACCTGCTTGATGAGGTCGTGTATCTTATGGACGCGTTTTTTGCTCAGTGCCGAAACAGTGATGATCGGTGCGTATGAGAGAAATTTGAAACGGTCTCTGACACGCTGCACACTCTCTTTGTAGTCATATTTGGCTTCATCCCACTTGTTCAGGACGATGATACACCCAAGCTCGAACTCTTCGACCAGACTGGCGATACGCTCGTCCAGCTCTTTGAACTCTTCACTCGCATCCAGTACCAAAAGGGCGATATCCGCATTTTCCAGCATGGCGCGGGTACGGTTGAGGGCAAACTTTTCGATCCCCTCTATCTTCCCGCGTCGTCGGATCCCCGCCGTATCGACAAAGGTAAATACTTTGTCTTCATAAACAATCTGCTCATCTACAGGGTCTATGGTCGTACCCGCCACCTCACTGACGACGGAGCGATCTTCTCCGACAAGAGCGTTTAGCAGGGAGCTTTTACCGACATTGACACGCCCGATGATGGCGATTTTGATTTCGTTGTCTTCTTCCTCTTCATGCGGGTTTTGTTCTCGTTGCTCTTCTGCTTCGAGTACCGCTTCCAAAGAGAAGTCATCTTCATCTTCGATGATTTCCACTTCCTGCACGCGCTCCTCTTCGGGGATCTGGCTCTCTATCCAGTTGATGAGCTTTCTTGTACCGCGGTTGTGGGAAACCGAGAGAAAAAACATCTCTTTAGCACCAAATGTCGTAAACTCCCAGCCGATCTCTTCCTGTTGACGGTCGTTGTCTATCTTATTAACTACAAGAGCGACTTTTTTACCCATCTTTTGCAGTTCGAAAAAGATCTTTTTATCTTCATCGGACGGCAGCATTTTTCCGTCTACCATGAAGAGGATGATATCCGCCTCTTTTGCCGCTTTGAGTGACTTTTCCTTGACAGTAGTAAAAAGTGTGGAAGAGTCGTCAAGACCTCCCGTGTCTACCAAAAGGGCAGGTGTTTCGTTTATCATCACTTCGGCGGTTTTGACATCGCGCGTGGTACCGCTGACCTCGGATGTGATCGCGTCGCGTCGTTTGGCGATACGGTTGAAAAGGGAGCTTTTCCCTACGTTTGGTTTGCCTATGAGGGCTATTTTTGTCATATTGTTCTCTTTGTATAGATCTGTTCTATTTTTATAGATAATATAGCATATCTTTCGTTTGTGTTGTTTGAAACGCAAAAAGTACGGTGGAGCGGTCACTTTTAGGTGCTGCTTAGAGGATTTGTTTTGTATCAAGAAAGTAACTTCTTTTTTTCGCTAAAATGGTTTACATGAAAACAATTATCCTTGGCTTGATGCTTCTCTTTACAACGTTAAGTGCTGCACCGACAAGATATATCCGTGCCTACTATGATATATCTTACGCTATCTTTGGGAAAATCGGCGAGGTAGAGGCGACACTGGAGCAACATGAAAAGAGCTATAGCATAGACATCCGTGCAGAAGCGACGGGTATCGCCAAACTGATGAGCAACCAACGCATCGAAAAGTATCACAGCGAAGGGAGTGTTGTGGGAGGATTACTGCGTCCTAAACGCTTTAGTGTTACCACCCTCAAAGGAAAATACTACAAAGCCACACACAGTTACCTCTTTGACCATCAGGCAAAAAAGGTTCTTCATGAGACAAGTATCACGCAGAAAGAGGGGGATATACAAAAAGAGGAAGTGCTGGAGTACTACGCCAAAGATGACATCCTAACCCTCTTTTTTAACCTTGGTGAATACCTGCAAAATGTCTGTAGCAGCGGTATCTGTTCACTGGTTGCCGTCGGGGCAAATGAAAAAGACGGCAAAGTCGATATCCGTGCGCTGGGCGGCGGGAACTTCAAAGTGATATTACACCGACGTATCTTTGCGAGCAAACAGGGAGAGATGAGCGTGCACATCAACAACAAAGGCGTGTGTGACAGGGCATTGCTCAAAGATGTCGTCTTTTTTGGTGATGTAAAGGCAAAGACTACTAAAATAGTATATCAAAAATAGCAAACGAAGGATCAAAAGCATGATTTTAATATCCGGCCCCTGTGTCATAGAGAGCAGAGACAACCTGATGCGCATAGCCGAAGGGTTGCAAAAGTATCATGAAGACAAAAGCATAGACTTTTATTTCAAAGCCAGTTACGACAAAGCAAACCGTACATCGCTGGAGAGTTACAGAGGACCCGGACTTCATGAGGGACTCAAAATGCTTCAGGAAGTACAAAAAGAGTTCGGTTACAAACTCCTCACAGACGTGCATGAAACCTGGCAGGTAAACGAAGCCGCAGATGTTGTGGATGTCTTGCAGATCCCTGCGTTTTTGTGTCGTCAAACTGACCTGCTTGTTGCCGCAGCCAAAACAAAATGCGTTGTAAACGTCAAAAAAGGACAGTTCATGAACCCGCTGGATATGGAGTACTCGGCACTCAAAGTTCTTCAAACCAGAGGTGTGGACGAAGCAAGTTACGAAAAAAGCAAAGAAGCAGGACTCTGGCTGACCGAGCGCGGAAGCAGCTTCGGTTACGGAAACCTCGTCGTCGATATGCGCTCACTCATCATCATGCGAAACTTCGCCCCCGTCATCTTTGACGCAACACACGCCGTACAAATGCCCGGAGGCGCAGGTGGAAAAAGCAGCGGCAAAAGAGAATACGTCGCACCACTCGCAAGAGCAGCCGCAGCCGTAGGCGTAGACGGCTTCTTCTTCGAAACCCACTTCGACCCATCCATCGCCCTCAGCGACGGACCAAATATGCTCACACTCGAAGACCTCAAAACGACAGTGGCGGATATACAGAAGATACAGAAGGTTTTAGGGTAAGGTTTCAACTTCTTTTTTTGTTTTATGAAATGCGGTGGGTTGATACCACTGTGTTTTTCTTTCTTTTTTGTGTAATAGCATATTGTAATTACTTAAAAATTTCTATTTAATTTGTAATAATCTTAATTTTTCAGTATAATTTTTTAAAAATTAAAATTGTTTGAATGCTTATTTGAATATTTTTTTATGTGTTAATGGGAAAATAATTGAGGTGTTTTGGTATTTAGAGTGTTAATAAATAGTTATGCAAGTAAGGAATGATAACACATGAAGTATGTACAATTGCGTTTAATACGCCAATTTTACAGAATAAACGTAACAAATATACACCTGTGTTGGATAAAATTAGAAAAGGATAATAATGAGAATAGTTTTTTTTAATCACAAAGGGGGCGTTAGTAAAACAACAACTACGTTTCATTTAGGCTGGAAACTTGCTGAAAGAGGATCTAAAGTATTATTAGTTGACGCTGATCCTCAATGTAACCTTACAGGATTAATTATGCAAGAAGACTTTGAAAGTTATTATGTAGAAGAAGATACAAAGTATAAAAATTTAATGAGCGGTGTGAGTCCAGCTTTTGAAGGGAAACCAGAACCTATATCAGCATTTGATTGTTATAATTTGCAGAATAATAATAACCTATTTCTACTGCCTGGACATCCTAATCTTACAGAACTTGAACCTGCTTTAAGTTTTTCTCAAACATCTAATAACGCTTTTGCTACAATGCAGAATTTACCAGGAGCTTTTAATGCTTTAATTGAAAAATGTTCCGATTATCATAAAATAGATTATGTTCTTATTGATTTAAACCCGGGATTAAGTGCTATAAACCAAAACTTATTCTCTATTTCTAACCTATTTATTATTCCAACTAATCCAGATCCTTTTTCATTGATGGCGGTTAAAACATTATCTAATGTTTTACCAAGATGGGAGCAGACAGCTCAACAAATGCACTTAACATTTGCAAATTCGTCTTATCCTTTTCCATTGTGCAACCCAAAATTTGGAGGAGTAGTAATACAACGTTTTAACATTAGAAGCGGAAGACCATCTACCCCTTTCAGGGATAATATGGACGAAATTTTAAATGCAATTCGAACCAAACTTATCCCAAATCTACAATCACATCAGATGCTGTTATCAAGTGAAGTATATAAAGATGCAGGTATTCCTGATGATTATAGTTTTGCTGAAATACCTGATTTTCAAAGTTTGTTACCACAATCTCATAAGTTTGGAGTACCTGTGTTTGCACTTACTGATGAACAAATAGAACGGGCAGGAAAAGTATTAGAACAAATGATATTAAAAAGAGGAGAATTTAATAGCATGTTTGAAAATTTTGCAGCTAAAATTGAACAAATCAAAAAATATGTTAATAGCTAAACAATTATTTGACAAAGGAATTATTCGTATAAGAAATATTGATAGCATTTTTATTCATTTGACACAAGAACTTAAATTTAACTCGTCTGATGTTTCAGATATTTTAAGAAGTGAAATTGTTTATGTTGTATCAAGTTTTGATAGATTTATTCATGATATTGTTAAAGCGGGTATGATTGAAACATATAGAGGTAAGCGTATTCCAACAACTGCATATAATAATTTTCCAATTTCTCTTCAGCAGCTTAATGCAATAAGCAATGCATCTACAATACCGACACCAGAACATATTCTTGCTCAAAGTATAACAGAAAAGCATAAACATTTATCGTTCCAAGATCCAAATAAAATATCCGAAGCATTAAGCTTAATATGGCAAGAAAATCATAAGTGGCAACGAATAGCGATGGAATTTAATAGAAATCAAAATGATATAAAAATTGAATTGAAAAATATCATAATCAGAAGAAATCAAATTGTTCACGAAGGAGATTTTGACCTTTCGACTAAGGAATTACAACCTATTAACCATTCTGATACTATACAAATAGTTGATTTTATCGAACAATTAGGAACAACAATATTTAATTTAGTAAATTAAAACTGCATTCATCAAAAAATATAAGCATGCTGCTATTAGCAGTACATATGAACAATAGAGTTCTAATTAATATTGGTAGCAGCTTGCAGGTGAATAGCATTAAACTACGGTACAGACAATATTAAAACCGTTGAAAATGAGGAAAATTGTATAATAAGTCCATCCGGAGGACGAAAAAGTCTCATCGCTGATTTTAATACGTTATACTAAACTATCCTATAAAGGAAATTATGTTTACAAAATATAAATATTTTATAGCAAAATATGTAAAATTAAATGATATAGACTGGAAACTTATTCAATCAAAATTAAAGATCAAAAAATTTAAGAAAAATGAAATTATTCATCATAGTGGAGATATATCATCAGCTACAATGTTTGTAAATAGTGGATTAGCAAGAAGTTATATTTTAGATGAAAATGGCAAAGATAACACTTGGTCTATACATTTTAACGATAACAATGCAACTACAGTAAATCTATTTATTGGAGATTATGAAAGTTTTATAAATCAAACACCATCACAATTTACTATAGAAGTACTTGAAGATTGTGAAGTTGTTTCTTTAGATTATGATGATGTTCAGTTTTTGTATGATAACACTAAAATCGGTAATAAATTTGGAAGGCTCATTGCCCAAGAAGCTTATACATATCTTCATCACTCCATCATAATCAGACAAACAAAACCAGCAAAAGAGAGATTTGATATTTTTATGCAAAATACACCTTATCTTTTAGATAAAGTTCCTCAATATCATATAGCTACATTTTTAGGTATCACTCCTCAACACTTAAGTAGATTAAAAAAAGAGTATGATTATTAACATTTGTGAATGACAATAGTTTTATAACAGTGTATCATACACAAAAAACATCAAGGTTTATGTTATGAAATTTGGCAAAGCTGGTGCCGGATTACCGGAGATGGAAAGATTGTTAATACGTACTATATTAGTTCCGGCAGTTAGAGTGTTGTTTACTTGGGATATAGCAAGAGTTTTAATCAAAAGAGAAGTTGGTATCATAAATAAATTGGTAACAAATATTCCACAAGATAAACTTCAACAAAAAATGGCAATAGATAGAACATTTGCTATAGAGGACAATAGTAGGCAATTTTCCGTAAATGAAGTTTTAGAACATCTTGTGATTGCCGGAAATGTAGTAAAAGATGTGATTGATATTTTATCAAAAGAGCAAGATGTAAACTTTGATATAAAAATAGAAGATGTCAAGCCAAAAGAGAATAAAACAAATCAACTAAAAGAGTTTTTAGGGTTTTATCAACGTTATGATGATTTTATCAAACATCTTCCCAAAAAACAATCACAAAAAACAAAAGCCCATCCTTGGTTTGTACGATTTAATAATTTTGATTGGAATATATTTATGTTTATGCATACGTTTATACACAGAAGACAAATTCAAGCAATTATACATGAATTAGACAAGGATAGAAAATGAGCAATAATGCAATAGGAACAGTTATGATTGCCGGTGGATTAATAATAAGTCTATTGATTGGTTGGTTTTTATTTTCAACTTTTGTTTATTATATCTTTGCGATTATTTTGAATATACCATTTAATATGTTTAATGCAGTATTTGTATTTATAGCAGTTTTAGGTATAAGAGCATTTTATCCCAAAAATGTATTTTTATAGATAAGAGATAGGGTAATTCTCCCAAAAAACCACTCTTTTCAAAAGTAGCGAATAGCGGTTGTAAAGCAAACTTTCCCTGAAAAATAGAAAATTCCAGTTAAAATAAAATATGAAAGAGAAAAAAAGAGAATCTCCTTGTTACGGCGCAGAAAGAAAAGATAAAAGTATAACTTTTTTACTTGGTTTTTTTAGTACCGATGGTGCTGTTTGATTTGCGTGATGTTGCCATGTTTATCTCTTATGCAAAAGGTGCAGTTTTTGAGGTGCTGTAGGAGATGCGTTCAAAGACATTGTGAATACAAATAAGATTTATAGAGTGATTATTTATGCTACTGTAAAAGAGTCACACGATATATGAAACATGGATAACTTACACTATTTATGCTACTATACATTTTTCAAGGTGTGACAATACAAGTCAAAAGAGATCCCAAAAGGTACTTTAAAGATGATCAACTTACCAAAAACAAGAGATGAAAAGATCGATGCTATCCATCATGAGGAGTTAGCGCTTCTGGAGCAGTTTTTAAAAGTGTTGGAAGAGGGAACCGATGAAGAGATCAAAGAGATCTTCAGTACCTTTATCGAGCACATGAAGATGCATTTCGACCATGAAGAGTCTCTGATGGAAAATCTGGATTATTACAGTATGGGAGAGCTTCACAAAGGCGAGCACTATAAGGTTTTGAGTGAAGCTTCATACAAACTGATGAATTGGAATAATTTTAAAGACAGAGATGAGATAAAAGAGTATCTGCAAGAGGATTTTATCCCCTGGCTAAAACAGCATATTGACGCTATGGATCTGGGACTGGTTGAACAGCTCAGAAGGGAGAAAAAGGGCTAACTTTTTCAGCACAAAAGCGGGTTGTGGTGTCTCTCTTCATCTTTGAAGATCAGACAACTACGCATCAAGTCCGATGTTAGGTAATTCTCCGACAAGAGACTCTTTTGAAAGTAACGAGGATAATCACAATGAAAAATAAAGTTCTCTTATGAAACCCTGCACCCACAAAGCCCTGACAGCTCACGCTCTTACACTTCTTTCAAAAAAGCTCAGTCCGTCATTTAGAGAGTTTACACAAGAGATCATCAACGGGAGCGGGGCGGAGGATAACTGGTGGGAGTTGTCGCGTTCGCTGAACTGGCATTTTTACCGTTCCAATGTGCGTATGAAAAGGAAGTATCATATTTTTCATGTTTCATCGGAGTTGATTTTGGAAAAGAGGGTCGCAGTGTTTTTGGATGCAGGAAAACCGCTTTCAATGCGTTTGTTTTATCTGGGGCGTATTTTGCATCATATTCAGGATATGAGTACACCTTCTCATGTGATTCCCATTTACCATGGTCCCGCTTTTCCCAGAGAGTTTTCTTTGGGTGTGATTCCCGACTATCTGGAAGATTTTTTAGAAGAACATCTTTCGTTGATAGGGGATTTGAAGTTTCATGAAAATAAACAGTATGATTTTAAAACTTTTCCTCGTATTTATGCGCATAGTGCGGAGCATATGTTACATGAAGTTCTAAAAGTAGATGATGAAGCATCGTTTTATGCAAATTTCTGGTGTTATCATACTTGTGCGGAAGATGCAAAGTTTAAAGGCTTTGGTACGTATGGAAAGTATCATGCCTATTTTAAACAGCTTCCTGTGGAGGAAACGGATATATCGCAAGAGATGCTTTTAGAAATAGCGCAGATGGTTTTATCTCACGCGGTAGACTATACCTGTTATGCTTTATTGGTTGCAGATGATATCATCGGAAAAAATAGTTAGTTAGAAAAATTTATGTTTACCTATGTTACTATCAAGACAACTAAAGAAGCAAGGAGTGTTTCATGAAGTTGTCAAATACAGAAATAGCGGAGCTTACAAGTCGTACACTTTCTGAGATAGATATCATGCAAAAGGAAGAGCCTTTACGTTATGAAGCGTTAAAACTTGGTGCGATTTGTAAAAAGTTGTCGTTGGATGAAATGGACTTGGAAACTATGTATGCGTTGAAATTGAAATCAAAAGAGGATAGCCTCCAAAAGAGCGAAACTATTTAATCGCCAAAAACCCTTCAAAATTCATAAACTTCTGCACCGTCAGTATATCGACAAATCCCGCGCGTTTGAGCATGTCGATGTTTCCCTGTGTGGAGAAGGGTTCGAGTACGCCTTTGAGGCTGCGTGACTTGGCGATGATCTCTTCGGGGGTGTAGCCTTGTTCGAGTTTGTAGTCGGTGTAGAGTCCTGTGATGATGTCCTGAAAACGTGCGTCGTTGGCGCGTACTTTTTCATACATAACAAAAGCGCCGCCCCAGTGTAGGCTTTGGTAGATGGTGTCGATGAGTTGCTGTCGCAGTTTGGGGTGGACAAACTGCACGGTGTAGTATGCAACGATAAAGTCCGATTTTTCGTATTCGTAGCTGTTGATGTCGGCTTGTACGAACGCAAGGTTCGGGTTTTGGTAGAGTGACTTCGCTTTTTTGACCATATCCGCTTCTTGCTCGATACCTATAAATTTTGCCTGACGAAAATCGTGATGTTTTGCCAGTTTGTGGCTGAGTAGTCCTGTAGAAGAGCCCAGTTCATAGCATATGGAGTCCTCTTTGACGAAGTAGTCGCTTAGTTTGACAACGAGGTCGTGTCCCTCTTCATACATCGGTACCGATT
>Ga0256843_1004007_pt1 | contig 9990 bp, 10 predicted proteins | sample AlvinellametaG_FD_191572 | JGI IMG/M metagenome (GOLD analysis project Ga0256843, IMG submission 191572) | Pompeii worm associated microbial communities from hydrothermal vent at the East Pacific Rise, Pacific Ocean - Alvinella | ecosystem: Host-associated > Annelida > Integument > Unclassified ... | reverse complement strand
GTAATATCGATAATTTGGGAGGTGTAACTGGTCTGTTTGGTTAAGGTTATCATCTACTCTCCTCCTCTTTGGAAATTTCCCCATTTCCCTATTTTCCCCATTCCAGTTTTTTCTATTTTTTATCCAGTCAATTTTCTATTTTCCTTATTAGTTACCCCTCCCCCTCTTTTTACCCTTTACCCTTCCATTTTCTTCATTCCCCAAAGGATTTTTCCCCTCCTATTTCTTCTCTTTTTTTTCCCAAACTTTTTACCCCTTCCGTTGATTTTCCTCTCTCCGGGCTTTCCGATTGAGATAATGGAGATACTCTTTCAATAATTTATACTCTTTGGGGGTAAAAAATCTCCACTTTCCGGTGGGAAGAGCATTGAGGGAAACCCACCCATAGGAGAGCCTTTTCAAATCCAACACTTTCCGCCCAAACTTTTCAAAAAAACGCCGGAGTTCCCGATTTTTCCCTTCAGTTATAGCAACTTTTAAAGTTGAAAATTTTTCTCCATTTTTCAAAATCTGATAACTTTGAAAAGGCTTCAATTCCAATTTTTCAATGGAGCTCTCCCGATGCCCCCCCTCTGCCCCCACCTCAATCCCCTTCTCCATTGCTTCTATCATCTCTTGGGTAATTGGTCCATCGATTTTGATTTTATAAACCCGGGGAAGGTCTGACCGGCTCAAGGCTTCGGCAATTTTGGGGGAGTCGGTCAAAATTAGAAGTCCTTCACTGGGGAAGTCCAACCGCCCCACATACCGAAAATGGCGAAATTTTTTGGGGAGGGAGTCGAAAATCACCTTCCTTCCCCGGGGGTCTGTGTGGCTTACCAACTCCCCCCGGGGTTTATTGTAGACAATACAACTATACTCCCCACCCCGTTTAACCGGGCGTCCATTGACTGCCACTTTATCCCCCGGCTCCACTTGATAGGCGGGGTTTTGGACAATAGCTCCATTAACCTTCACCCTCCCATCAAAAATCAACTGGTCTGCCTTCCGCCGGGAGTAGGGGGTGTGGTGGGAAATAAATTTATTCAATCTCATCTCTCTACTCCTTTTCTCCATCTTTTTCAAACTTTTCCAAATCTTTTCCCTTTTCCGATTTTATCCCTGCCGAAAGGAGATGATGGAGATGGATTACCCCCACCACTTTCCCATTCTGGTCAACCACCGGTAAAAGTTGGATTTTAAACTTCTCCATCTTCTCCAGTGCGTCCACAGCCAAACTCCCTTGGGAAATGGTTTTGGGGTTGGGGGTAGCATATCGGAATGCGGGATTGTTGAGGTTAAAACTCTCCCCCATCATCGCCCGCCTCAAATCCCCATCGCTCAAAATCCCCACCGGACGCCCCTCCCTATCCAGAAAAAGGAGATGCCCCAACCGTCCCCGGGTCATTTTTAAAATTGCCTCCTTCAAGGGTTCCTCCTCTCCACTTACCGGAAAATTGGTCTCCATCAGATCTTTTACTTTTACAAAGAGTCTTTTTCCCAAACTCCCCCCCGGGTGGAATTGGGCAAACTGCTCTTTGGTAAAACCCCGTTTCTCCATTAAACAGACCGCCAAAGCGTCCCCTACCGCAAGGGTCAAAGTGGTGGAGGAGGTGGGGGCAATATTTAAAGGACACGCCTCCCGGGAGACCGGCACTGCCAAAACTACATCGCCATACTTTCCCAAAGTGGAGTTTTTATTGCCGGTCATAGCTATCAACGGCACTCCCAACCTTTTCAAATGGGGGATAATTTTGACCAACTCTTCACTCTCCCCCGAATAACTAATTGCCAAAACCCCGTCCTCTTTTCCTATCATTCCCAAATCCCCGTGGAGGGCTTCGGTGGGGTGGATAAAAAAACTGGGGGTTCCGGTGCTCGCCAGAGTAGCGGAAATTTTTTTTCCTATTAACCCCGATTTTCCCACTCCAATAACAATCAATTTCCCTTTAATTTGAGACACCAACTCCACTGCCTCTACCAACCCCTCCAACTGGCAATTGAGGAGTTCTTGGGCTTCTATCATTAAAACTCTCTTTCCAATTTCTTTAAAATCCATCTTATTTATCCTTCACCTTTTTCAAAATTTCTCACACTTTTGGAAGTTTATCAAAAGTTTCCCTTTCTGCTATAATTTATTAAAAAAAATTAAGGAGGGGTGCAATGGCTAAAGTGTGCGTTCCATTGGCAAATGGATTTGAGGAAATTGAAGCAATGGCATTAATCGATGTAATGAGAAGGGGAGGGTTGGAAGTTATTGTCGCTGGAGTTGGGGGAGATGTAATTTTCGGAGCCCACAATATCCGGGTAATTCCCGATACCAAAATCGAATTGGTAACCGCCGACGATTTGGATTTGGTTGTTTTGCCCGGTGGACTCCCCGGAGCTATCAACCTTGCCAACGATGAAAATGTCAAACGGCTTTTGAAGGAGATGGACGCCAAGGGAAAATATGTGGGTGCAATTTGTGCCGCCCCCTACGCCTTGAAGGAAGCGGGGGTATTGAAGGATAAATATACCGCTTACCCCGGGTGGGAAAATAATATCCGCCCCGATGGCTATGTTTCCGATGCCAAAGTGGTGGAGGATAAAAATGTTTTGACCAGTAAAGGTCCCGGCACCGCCATCTGTTTTGGATTGGAAATTGTCCGGAAATTTGCCGGAGAGGAGACCTACCAAGCCCTCAAAGCGGGACTTCTGGCAGATTACTGCTAATTTCCCTTTTTTCTACTTTCGGGGAAGGGGAGCTCTTTTTTGTTTTTTTCCTATCTTTCCACCAAGGGGCGGAAAGAGTGGGCACCTGAACTCTCTAATCCCAAGAATAGCAAACCCCATTATTATGGATATTTTCCATTTTACACACCTTTGTAAAATAGAGTGGAGCAATTGGAACTCGATTGGAAAGAGAGTTGGAAAGATAAAAAACTATCCTCCTCTTTCTCTTTCAAAAATAACCTAAAGTAACACCGGCTGAAAAGTTGAGTTTATAAAATAAAGTTATAACCCCCTCTTTTGCTACAATAGGTTAATTTTTCAAAAACCCCTCAAAAAGGATTGAAATGAAGTTTGATGTATTGATTGTAGGAGCTGGGGGAGCGGGACTCTACTCCGCTTTGAGTGCCGTTCAAGAAAACCCAGATTTGAAAATTGCGGTTTTAAGTAAAGTTTACCCTACCCGTTCCCACACTGGAGCTGCCCAAGGGGGAATCAATGCAGCTTTGGCAAATGTAGACCCTACCGACAATGAAGAAGCCCACACCTTTGACACAATCAAGGGGAGTGATTATCTGGCAGACCAACAGGCAGTCCGATTTATGTGTTACGAAGCCCCCCGGATTATCCGGGAAATGGAGCATATGGGGGTGCCCTTTAGCCGACTAAATAATGGAAAAATTGCCCAACGCCCCTTTGGAGGAGCCTCCAAGGATAGAACTTGTTACTCCGCCGACAAAATGGGGCATGTAATGTTGCATACCCTCTATGAGCAGGCTATCCGCTATGGGGTCAATTTCCTCAACGAGTGGTTTATGTTGAATATTGTCCACAATGGGGAGCAGGTTATTGGAGTTACCGCCCTCAATATTGCCACCGGAGAGGTGAAACTGATTAGGGCAAAGGCAGTTATTTTAGCCACCGGTGGACATAGCCGGATTTACTGGGGGTATACCTCCAACGCTTTGGGGTGCACCGGAGACGGAACCGCGGCGGTTCTCCGGGCAGGTTTACCGGTAAAAGATATGGAATTTCTCCAATTTCACCCCACCGGTTTGAGAAAATCTGCAATTTTGGTAACAGAGGGAGCCCGGGGAGAGGGAGGATACCTTTTAAACAATAGAGGGGAGCGGTTTATGGCTAAATACGCCCCCTCCAAAATGGAGTTGGCACCCCGGGATTTGGTAAGCCGGAGTATTATGACCGAAATCAGGGAGGGGAGAGGATTTAAAGATGAAGAGGGACGGGAGTATGTCCATCTGGATTTGACCCATTTGGGAGCGGAGAAGATTAAAGAGCGTCTTCCCCAAATCCGGGAGTTGACCATCGATTTTGAAGGGGTTGACCCAATTAAAGAGCCTATTCCAATTAAACCCACCGCCCACTACGCAATGGGGGGAATTGATACCAATCTCCGGTGTGAAACCCCATTGAAAGGGCTTTATGCAGCCGGGGAAGCCCAGTGTGTCTCCGTCCACGGAGCCAACCGGTTGGGGGGAAATAGCCTTTTGGATATTGTGGTATTTGGGAAAGTTGCCGGAAAAGAGGCGGTTCGATTTGCCGAAACCAACCAGTTTGCCTCCGGCGGAGAGGGGAAAGTTGCCGATGATGAAAAATTTATCCAAACCCTCTTCGACCGGAAAGGAACCGAAACCTTGGGAGACCTCCGGAATGAGTTGGGGGAAATTATGTTCCGCCACTTTGGAGTTTTCAAAAATGGGGCGGAAATGGAGGAAGGGTATCGGAAATTGAAAAATTTGATTGAGAGAGCCCATCGGAACTTGGCGGTGGAGGATAAATCCAAAGTTTTCAATACCGATTTGGTCTCTCTATTGGAGTTCTACAACCTTTTGGAAATTGCCGATGTTTTGGCATACGCCTCCCTCCAACGGAAGGAGTCCCGGGGAAGTTTCACCCGCACCGACTACCCCAAACGGGACGATGAAAACTTCCTCTACCACTCTGTAATTAGTAAAAGAGAGGACGGAAGTTACGACTACCAAAAAGGGGAGGTGGATATCTCCCTTTACGAGCCGGCGGAGCGGAAATATTAGTTTTTATGTTTGAAAATCCCCCGGTTGGGGGCTCTTTTCTCTTTTGACAAAAAGAAAGGGGGAGGGAGAAAAGAGGGGGGAGGGGAAGTCTGGAAAAGTTTCCCTCTCCAACGGGGAAAAAATTAGACCCGGGGAAAAATGGAAGGGGAAAAAGCAAAATCAAAATAGTTTGAGTTCATTAAGCTCAAACAGAAACTGGATAAACTGGGGAAATTGGGGGGTAAATCGGGTTAAAAAAACTGGTCTCCCGGGCGGGATTTGAACCCACGACCTTCGGATTAGGAATCCGACGCTCTATCCTACTGAGCTACCGGGAGAGCGGTGAAATTATACCAAAAGTAAAGGATTGACCGATGAAAAAGATTAAATATATAGCCCGGATAAAAAGATACAACCCCGACACCAAAGAGAGTTATTGGCAGGATTTTCCGGTGGAGGTTGAGGATAGTTTAACCGTTTTGGAGCTCTTGATGTATATTAAAGATAAAATCGATGGAAGCCTCACCTTCCGGGCATTCTGCCGGAGTGCAATTTGTGGAAGTTGTGCAATGGTAATTAATGGACGGGCTGGGCTCTCCTGTAAAATCCAAGCCAAAGATAAAATTCGAAATGGGGTAATTAGAATTGAACCTCTTCACCATTTGCCGGTGGTAAAAGATTTGGTTGTAGACCAAGAGCCCGCCTTTGACAAATTCAAAAAAATTAAACCCTATCTGGTGCCAGACCCCAAAAAAGTGCCTGATAGCCTCAATAGTGAAAGTTTGGTAACTCCGGAAGAGTTTAAACTCTACGATAAACAGACCGATTGTATTTTGTGTATGGCGTGCTACGGCTCCTGTAACGCCCTTGAGGGGGAAGAGAAATATTTGGGACCTTTCCAATTGACCAAAGCTTTCCGATTTATTGCCGATAGCCGGGACGGGGTCGATATTGAAGAGCGGATTAAACTGGTAGAAGACCACGGAATTTGGGATTGTGTCCAGTGTCAAATGTGTCTGGCTGCCTGCCCCAAAGGGATTAAACCGGCAGAGGATATTTTGGAACTCCGACGGATTGCCAAAGATAGTGGAGAGGATAACCCCGGAACCCGCCGGGCAAAACACTGGTTTGCCGATGTATTTGCCACCGGGCAAATCGACAAATGGCATCTCCCAGAAAATGCATTTGGAGATGAGGTAGGAAAAGAGATGACCAAACAACTGGAGGAGGAGTTCCGGGCTCGCGGTTTGAAAGAGGAGGAGTTTGGACCTCAACCTTTCGATGGTATCGAACAATTCCAAAAATTCCTCAAACGACTGGTTAAAGAGGCGGAGTAGTTTAAATTTGCACCGGAAAAGTTTGATTGGAGAATTTGGAAACTCAATTTGGAAAATCCACTTTTTCCGGAGAAGAGAAGGGGAAGGGGAGGAAAATTTCAGAAATTAAGGAGTTTTGAAAATGGGTAAAAAAATAGGTATCTACCCCGGGTGCTGTTTTCAAGGTGCCGATGTGCACAATTACGATATTTTAGTTGCATTTTTGAAAAATATGGATTTGGAGGAGGTGCTTTTAGACCGGTCTGCCTGTTGTGGTGGAGGGGTAATAGATGAAACCAATAAATTGATTGTTTACGGACTCAACGCCCGGAATATTGCGTTGGCGGAGGAGGCGGGGGTTGACCTCTACACCCCCTGTAATACCTGCTATATGATTATTGCCAAAACCAAATTGGCTCTGGACTCCGACCCCAAACTGAAGGAAAAAATTAACGAAATTTTGGCGGAGGAGGGATTGGAGTATAAAGGAACCGCCACCATCTACCACACCCTCAACTTAATCCGCGACTTTATTGGACTGGAGGAGTATAAAAGTAAGTTGAAGCGGAAAATAGAGGGGGTAAAAGTTGCCCCTTATTACGGGTGCCATGTCCTCGCCCCCAATGAAGTGGCACTGGACGATCCGGAAAACCCCACCCTCCTCAAAGAGATTTTGGAGCCTTTGGGGGTTGAAATTGTAGATGGTTACAAAAATGAGTATACCTGTTGTGGATACCACGCCAGTTATACCAACCCCCAACAGAAAGAGCAATTGGCGGTAAAACCTTTGGAAGGGGCAAAGGAGGCGGGGGCAGATTTAGTAGCTACCCCGTGCCCCCTCTGCCACAAAGCAATGGACGGACACGATGAACCTATTATTCAAGTCCTCCAGTTGATAAATGTGGCGTGTGGTATGACCCCAGAAGAAGCCCTCTTCCACTACAACAAAACCCCAGTCAATTTAGCCCTCTAACTTTCCCTTTTTTCTCTTTTTTTTTAGATAAAATTACTAATAAACTTTAAGGAGCAACAAATGCGGAATATTTCTAAAAAAGTTTTTATGTTTTCTTTTTGTTTTTTTGTAGGATTAACTGGATGTCAACAGCCATTAGCATCTAATACTACTTCTCCAAATTATAAAGCAAGTAATAATTCTACTCCTACTACTACCTCTTCTCCCAATTATGGAGCTTATATAATAATGGGAGCACAACTTATTCAACAAATTTTACCCCTTTTTAGTAATACAGCTTCTTCTCAATCAATGGCACAGCCGACTCCCCAACAAATTGCTGGTAATTCAAATAATGTTAACCGACTTGGTACTGCTCTTAATACTTTATCTAATGTAATAGGAGGAACAAACAAAAGTATGGCACCAAGTCGGTCACAAGCTGCACCTCCAAATTCTCAATCTTCTATTATTAATCCTCAAACAATCCAAATGTTAATAGGGATTATTGGAGGAATGCAAGGAAATGGAGTTTCCAAACAATAACCCCTTTTTTAGAAAAGTCGAGGTTGGGGAGGGGTTAATTTAATTTTGTAACTCCTCCGATGATGGGGAGTGTAACCATAGGTCAGTAACGCCCTTTTATGGGCAGGGGTTATATACCCTTTGTGCTTCTCAAAACCATAATGGGGGTAGAGTTTGCCCAACTGAACCATATACCTATCCCTTACCACTTTTGCCAAAATGGAGGAGGCGGAAATCTCCGGTATCTTCAAATCCCCTTTTACTATCGGTTCAATTCCCTCTACCCCAAAAGGGGAATTTCCATCGAAATAATAGCGATGGGCAGGGAGAGCTCTCTTTATCTCTTCCAACCCTTGGCGGATACATTGCCCCAATCCTTTCCGGTCAATCTCCTCCGGAGAGAACCAAACCAGATGATAACAGGAATTGGAAAGAATTTTTTCAAAAAGCTCTTCCCTCCGGTGGGGACTCAACCTTTTGGAGTCTGTAACCCCCTCCACTTTTTTTAAGAAAATTACCCCTGCCATTACCAAAGGTCCCGCGACGGGACCCCGTCCCGCCTCATCAATTCCGCAAACTATTGGAGAAGTTGATTTTTTTTGAAAAAAAGATCTCTGGGTTTTCTCCATAGTCTTCACCTTTGGGAGGAAGAGGGCAATTCTATAACCCCTCCCCAAAAAGTGCAAGGAAATGGAGTAACATACCTCCAATAGGGTTTGGCAGTGGAATTGAGGGGGACTACCCACCCCCGGGGCTTGGTGGAAGTGGTGGAGCCAAAAGCTACACTTCCTACGAGAGTGGGGAGGAGAAATTCCACCTCCTCTTTATTGGGAGTTCCAAAGGTTTTGAGCCAAAGGGGGTGTCCATCAAAGGAGTAGCTTAAGGCTACCCCATCTCCCTTTCCCCTTCCCCAACCGGTGGAGGTTCCCACTGCAATAATCTCATTATTGGCAGTATATACGCCAGTAAATCGGGTCTTTTTCCCACTATGGAAAAATCTAATCCACTTTTCCGTTCCATCGGGAGCCAGTTTGACTACCACTCCTCCCCAATATCCGGAAGGAAGATGAATCTCCCCTACTACCGCAATTTCCCCTGTCGGAAGCTCTACTGCCCCATTTAGGGAAACATTTCCATTTCCCCCTATTTCCAGTCCCCAAAGTTTATGACCTTGGTCATCGGTTTTGATAATCAAACCTTTGTGGTGTCTTTTAATATAAAGTTTGGTGCCTACAATTAAATATCCTACTCCCCCCAAAGAGAGAATAGCCCTCCCTTCAGTATTGTGGTAAATTCCCAATTTTCTTCTCCAAATCTGCCTTCCCAATTTATCCAGTTTTAAAATAACGGCATCACCCTTTTGGTTTTGGGCTACTGCAATATATCCTCCTGTTTTGCCCGGCACCATTTGATAAAAGCTCTTCAATCCCTCAAACTGGAGATTCCAAAGGGTCTCACCATTTTTTCCAACTCCAATTAACCACCCCCGTTGAACCCCTGCCGGGTCAACTCTACTCCCCCCCAACATATATCCATCACTACCCAAATCAACCCCACACCGGAGAAGCTCTCCCCCTCCACTATCTACAATTTTTGCCCACAATTTCCTTCCTGAATCGTCCAACTTGACAATTACCCCATCTCTATTTAACCCCTCCCCTCTACTTCCCAAAGCCAAAATACCCCCCAAAAGGAGGGAGGGAATTAAACTCCCTATCCAAAAGAGTTTCCATCTCTGTTTCTCCCCCATTTTTCGCCCTTTTTCCATTGCTTTGCCTCCTTCTATTTGCCCTTTTTTCAATTGGGAGTAGAGCTCTCTCCTATGGGAATGCAATTACACTTTATCGGTTCAGATAGATTGTGGTCTACCGTTAAATAACATTTATTCCCCTCTTTTTCAATTGCCAGTTGATGTTGTCCGATGGTAAATTGGGAAAGGGAAGCTTTCTGATTGGTTACCCCTTTGAGAGCCAAAGGAGCTATCACTTTTCCCATTTCCACATAGGCAGTAATTTTGGAGTAGTGGAGTTGGGAGAGGAGTTGGGCTCCAGTATCCACCAAGTTTAATACACAAGTTTTATCAAAAGGGGTTACAATTTTTGCCGGTTGTCGATTGGAAATAGGAGTTGGTTGTTGACACCCCCCCAATCCAAAGAAAAGAATACCTACACTTGCCACTGCCATCTGTTTTAATTTATTCCCCATTGGTGAGACCTTCTTGAAAAGTTAGCTCATTAGAAGACATATAGTAAACGAAATATAACAAATTAACTTTATAATTAAAAAAGATACAAAAAGACAAAAAATTTAATATTATCTTATTATTATTTTATTTTAAATCGTTTTTTAGAGAGGAGGAATAGTGGTGAACTGGAGCGATATTTGGCAAAAAGTGGAAGGGATTTTGAATTATCCTATTTTCCACGCGACGGTGAAGCAGTGGTTAATTGGAACTTTGGTTTTGCTTTCATTT
>Ga0256843_1004006_pt1 | contig 9997 bp, 10 predicted proteins | sample AlvinellametaG_FD_191572 | JGI IMG/M metagenome (GOLD analysis project Ga0256843, IMG submission 191572) | Pompeii worm associated microbial communities from hydrothermal vent at the East Pacific Rise, Pacific Ocean - Alvinella | ecosystem: Host-associated > Annelida > Integument > Unclassified ... | reverse complement strand
AAAGAATCCCGTGGAGCTCATTATAGGGAGGATTATCCGAAAAGGGACGATGAAAACTTTTTAAAACATACATTCGGTTATCTTGAAGGTGATGATATAAAAATTGAATACGGCGATGTAAAAATTACAAAATTTGAGCCTCAAGAGCGTAAATATTAAAGGATGAGAGATGAAAGTGACATTTAAAGTTTACAGATTTAATCCTGAAGTGGATGAGAATCCTCATTATGAGACATATGAACTTGAAATGGGGGAAGATAAGGTTATCTTGGATGCGCTAAACCAGATAAAATGGGAGATTGACGGAAGTCTTAGTTACAGAAGAAGCTGCAGACACGGAATCTGCGGAAGCTGTGCTATAAAACTTAACGGCAAAAACGTGCTTGCGTGTAAAACACCTATTAAAAAAGCTGTTGAGCAGTTTGGAAATGTATTGATTATTGAGCCGTTGACAAAAAACAAAGAAAAAGTAATAAAAGACCTTGTAATAGATAAAAAAGATTTCTGGGATAAAAACGCTAAAGTTAAACCTTATCTGATTGCCAAAATAGATGAACACCCTAAAATGGAAAATTTAATCAAACCTGAAGAAGTCGAAAAACTGGAAGACGCCGATTACTGTATTGCGTGCGGATGCTGTTATTATACGTGTGAGAGTATCAGGGCGAATAAAGACTTTTTAGGACCTCAGGCACTTGCAAAAACATACAGGTTTACAGCCGATAAAAGAGATGAAGCCAAAAAAGAGAGACTTGAACTTGTAAATGAACTTGGTATCGGAATTTGGGACTGTGTAAAATGCCAGGGATGTATTGAAGTGTGTCCTAAAGGCGTTGATCCGTTTACGAAAATCACCCATCTTCACAATCAGGTCTTTGAAGAGGGGGTTGCTAAAAAAAACGTTGCAACAAAACATGCCGAAGGTTTTGTTCATTCTATTAAAAAACACGGGATTTTGGATGAGGGAATGCTTGTTTTATATTCAGAAGGCGTAAATGTGGTTAGACATCTGCCAGAAGCCTTTGAAATGTTTAAAAAAGGAAAAATAAAACTTCCATGGGAGATGCCAAAGAGCGAAAAACTGGATGAAATTCAAAAACTTATCGAGATTTCTCAAACCCATGAGTTAAAGGATTGATATGAAATATGCACTATATACCGGATGCACGGCAAAAGAATCCACACCTGAACTTTTAAAATCAACACTTGCTGTGGCTGAAGTTTTGGGAATTGAAATTGAAATACTTAATGAAGCGAGCTGTTGCGGGGCAAGTCACCTGCAGGATTTTGACGAATTTTTGGCTCTTACTCTCAATGCAAGAAACATCTGCTTAGCCGAAAAAAGAGGACTTAAACTCGTAACCCTTTGCAATACATGCCAGTTAATGCTTGAAGAGACAAAAAGAAAGCTTGACAGTGACGAAAAATTAAGAGAAAAGGTAAATGAAAAGTTAAAAGAGATTGGTTATGAATATAAAGGCACTTCAAAAGTGCAGCATTTTTTGTATGCAATCCTTGAAGATATCGGACTTGAAGAGATTTCAAAACACGTAAAAAATCCTCTAAACGCAAAAGTGGCGCCTTTTTACGGATGTCATATTATAAGACCTTCAAAAACGCATGACGGGGATAACCTGAATGAAAATCCGTTTAAGCCAAATGCGATTGAAAGTTTAATTAAAGTGCTTTTGGGAGAGGCTGTTGATTATCCTTTAAAAACAAAATGCTGCGGATTTCATGTTGATTTGCAAAATACTCCTGTCAGTGAAAAGCTTACCGCCTCAGCACTTGTCGATGCAAAAGAAAACGGGGCTGAGATGATGGTTACTCCTTGTCCATTATGTCATTTAAATCTTGATGTCAAACAAAGAAGTGCATTAAAAAGAGTAAATAAAGAATTTAAACTGCCTGTACTTCATCTGCCTCAGCTTTTGGGTCTTGCTTTTGGAATAGACAGAGAAAAGCTCGGTTTAAACCATCACGTCACTCCTCTTTAAGCTTTTTCCTCTTTTTTCTTATAAGTATTTCTTATTAAATGATATAATTATAGAAAAAAAGGGGATTTTTATGGAAGATCTTTTAAAGAGTGTAAAAGAGGCAAGTCGGGAAATTGCCAATTTAAAAGGGGAAATCAAGAGAAAAGTTTTAAACGAAATGGCCGATGAACTTGAAAAACATTCTGATTCTATAATAGAAGCAAATAAAAAAGACCTTGAATACGCTAAAAGTGCTAATCTTTCAAATGCACTGATTGACAGACTTTTGTTAAATGAAAACAGAATTAAAGCAATGGCCGATTCTTTAAGAGATATCGCAAAACTAAAAGACCCTGTGGGCAGAATTATTGACGGATGGAGACTCGATAACGGTCTTGAAATTCAAAAAGTAAAAATTCCGATCGGTGTTATAGGAATTATTTACGAATCCCGTCCTAACGTTACAAGTGATGCCGCGGGGCTTTGTTTTATGAGCGGAAACGCATGTATCCTTAAAGGCGGAAAAGAAGCATATAATTCAAACGTTACCATTATTGAAATATTAAGATTCGTACTTGAAAAAAACAAACTTCCTGTAGATGCGATAAGTCTGCTTCCGGATTACAGCAGAAGCGGAGTCGAGTGGCTTATAAAACAGGATAAATATGTTGATTTGATAATTCCAAGAGGCGGAGAAAATCTGATAAAATTCGTCAGCGAAAACTCAAAGGTTCCGGTCGTAAAACACGATAAAGGACTTTGCCACGTTTATATCCATGAAAAAGCGGATTTGAAAAAAGGCGCCAAAATCGCTCTTAACGCAAAAGTACAGCGCCCTGGAGTTTGCAACGCAATGGAAACTTTGCTTGTGGACAGAAAAATAGCGGGTGAATTTTTGCCTGTAATTAAAGAGATGATGGAAAATGAAGGTGTTGAGCTTAGAGGATGTGAAATTACGCTTGAATATATCGACGTAAAACCTGCAAGCGAAGAAGACTGGCATACGGAATATCTTGATAAAATCCTCTCCATCAGGGTGGTGGATAACCTTGAAGACGCAATTGAGCATATTGAAACGTACGGTTCCGGACACAGCGACAGTATCGTAACGGAGGATTTGAAAGCGGCAGAAGAATTTCTAAACAGAATAGACAGCGCTTGCGTTTATTTAAACGCTTCGACAAGATTTACCGACGGGGGAGTTTTCGGATTCGGAGCGGAAGTCGGAATTTCTACAAATAAACTTCACGCGAGAGGTCCTATGGGAATAGACGATTTGACGACATATAAATATAAAATAATCGGTGACGGTCAGATAAGAGAATAAAGAAAAAGGATATAGATGATAGGTATAGATTTGGGCAGTAATACTATAAGGATAGTTCAGATTGACTGCAAAAGCGGTGAAAAAAAAGCTCAGTTTGAAAAAATAATAAAAACGGCCGACAAACTTGTTGAGACTGGTGTAATAAGCGATGAAGCCATTCAAAGAATTATAAACGCTATTGAAGAAGCCAAAAAAACTATAGATTTTAACGATAAAATCAAAGCGGTTGCCACTGAAGCGCTTAGAAGGGCAAAAAACAGAGATGAAGTAATCAAAAAAATTAAAGAGGCGACCGGAATAGAGTTTGAAGTTATTTCACCTGAGGAAGAAGCGAAATATACAGCCCTTGCAGTTGAAAATTGTCTAAGCAAAAAATGCGGGCTCGATGCCAGAAACTTTTTACTGATAGATATCGGTGGGGGCAGTACGGAGATTATATTGAAACACAAAGACGTTATAGTTTCTAAAAGTTACAAAGTGGGAATCGTAACGCTTACACAAAAATATAAAACTCCCGAAGCGATTAAAATCGCCGCGAAAAAAGAAGTGGCAAAAATGAAGAGTTTTATCGATATGCTTTTTATGACCTATAAAAAACCAAAAATCTTTGCAGCAAGCAGCGGAACTCCTACAAGCGTTGCGGCTTTAAAACTTGGAATGAAATATTCAACATATGATCCGGACAGGGTAAACTGTACAAGCGTAACTATTGAAGATGTTGAATTTTGGATGGAAAAACTTCTTAAAATGGAGATGAGAAAAAGAGAAGAACTTGTTGGGGTCGGAAGAGGTGATTTGATTGTAAGCGGACTGATGATATTCAGAGAAGTTTTTAAAATTACAAAATACAGGGAATGTGTTGTCTGTGACGACGGTGTAAGAGAAGGCGTTGCGTACAGCGGTTGTATTGAAGAGTGATTTATGATATATTTTGAAAAATTTTTTTAAAGGCAGTGTATGGAAATGACAGGAGCAAGAATCGTAATTGAGAGTTTGATAAAAGAGGGTGTTAAAACAATTTTCGGTTATCCTGGCGGGGCAATAATGAATGTATATGACGAATTATACAAACAGGATAAAATTAAACATATTCTGACAAAACATGAACAGGGTGCTGTGCACGCGGCAGACGGATATGCCAGAAGCACGGGTGAAGTAGGCGTTGCGTTTGTTACAAGCGGTCCCGGGATTACCAACGCCGTAACCGGAATAGCGACGGCTTATACGGATTCAATTCCTTTGGTGGTAATTTCCGGACAGGTTCCGACATTTGCGATAGGAACGGACGCTTTTCAGGAAATCGACGCGGTAGGTATTACAAGACCTTGTACGAAACATAACTTTTTGGTCAAAGACGTAAAAGACCTTGCGTATATAATCAAAGAAGCGTTTTATCTTGCAAGAAGCGGAAGACCGGGGCCCGTTCATATCGATATTCCAAAAGACGTAACGGTTGCCAAAACAAAATTCGAATATCCTGAAAAAATCGAACTAATTACTTACAAACCGACATACAAAGGTAACAAAAGAGCTATAAAAAGAGCGGCTGATGCGATTATAAAAGCGAAAAAACCTGTGTTTTACATCGGAGGCGGAAGCGTTTTAAGCGGAGCTTACCAGCTTGTCAGAGAACTTGTAAAAATCACACAGATTCCTGCCGTTGAAACGCTTATGGCAAGGGGAGTTTTAAGATATGACGACCCTATGCTTCTGGGAATGGTCGGAATGCACGGAACATATGCGGCAAATATGGCTATGAACGATGCGGATTTGATTATTTCCCTTGGAGCGAGATTTGACGACAGGGTAACGGGTAAACTTGACGAATTTGCCAAAAACGCAGATATCGTACATATTGACATAGACCCGAGCCAAATCGGAAAAGTTGTTGAAACAAAATATCCGATTGTCGGCGATGTAAAAATGGTGCTTGAAGATATGCTGCCTTTGATAGTGGAAAAAGTAAATCCTGAAAGATACAGCGAATGGAGAGAAATCTTAAAAAGATATCAGGAACTGTATCCTTTGACGTACGCTGACAGTGACGAAGTAATAAAACCTCAGTGGGTTATTCAAAAAACAGGTGAAATTCTTCCTGAGAATGCAATTATTTCAACGGACGTGGGTCAGCACCAGATGTGGACAGCGCAGTTTTATCCGTTTACTTATCCAAGACAGCTCATCACAAGCGGAGGACTCGGGACTATGGGATTCGGTTTTCCGGCGGCACTCGGTGCAAAAGAAGCAAATCCAGATAGAATTGTCGTGAATTTTACGGGGGACGGAAGTATTATGATGAATATTCAGGAAGTTTTAGCCGGATATAAATATAAGCTTCCTGTAATTAATATTATTTTGAATAACAATTATCTCGGAATGGTAAGACAGTGGCAGACTATGTTTTATGAAGACAGACTTAGTGAGACGGACCTTAGCGACGTTCAGCCGGATTTCGTAAAACTTGCCGAAAGCATGGGAGGTATCGGTTACAGAGTCAGTAAAAAGCAGGAATTTGTAGATGCTCTTAACGATGCCATTAAACAAAACAAAGTGGCGTTTATAGATGTGCAGGTTGACAGACGCGAGGACGTGTTGCCTATGGTTCCGCCAAACAGTCCGCTTAAAAATATGCTGGTATTTAAAAAGGACAGCTAATTGAAAAAAATTAAATATTTTTTTGTTTTTTTAGTTTTGGCTGTACTAAATTTTTTACTTTTTTTAAATATAAAAAAAGAGCCGAATATAATCGGCATTTTTTTCGTTTTGGTGCTATTCTGGTCGATGGTTATGGTACTTTTTGCATTTATTAAGGAGGTTTTTAATGAAAAGAATAATTAGCGTAATAGTAGAAAACGAGCACGGAGTGCTTGCCAGAATCGTAAATATGTTTGCCGCAAGAGGTTATAACATTACTTCTTTGACGGTTGCCCCGATACCAAACAGCGAATTTTCAAGAATGACGATAATGAGCGAGGGTGATCCGAAAGTTTTTGAACAGATCGTAAAGCAGCTTTATAAACTTATTCCCGTATATAAAGTAATTGAAAGTGATGATTTTATAGAAAAAGAGATGGCGATGGTCAAATTCCCTCTCAAAGACGTAAAAAACAATCTTGCCGATATAGACGCAATTGCAAGATGTTACAACGGACATATTTCAAACGTAAACGATAAACATATCGTCGTAAGCGTAGTGGACAGACCTGATAGAATTGATAATTTTTTGAAGGCAATGCAGGCAAAATTTAAAAATCTTGAAATAGTCAGAAGCGGGGTTAGCGTTATTGAGAGATAAAAATGTTTGTTGACGTCAAAAAAATAGACCTTTTGAAGTTTAAAGGGTGTGAGGGATGTTTTGAGTGTTGTAAAAAGCCTTTTGCACCGCTGATTTTGGATGATTTTGAAAAAGTTTACGAAAATTTTGCCATAGTTTTTGTCGATTTGGTTTATATAAGACCCGTTATGGTGATAGCAAAAAACGATGTATGCAGATATTTAAAAGACGAATTATGCACTATATATGAAAAAAGGCCTCCAGCTTGCAGAATATATCCTTTTTCCCCTTTTTTTGACAGACTTTTTATAGATGTCGGATGTAAAGGCGTAGGGATAGAGGGTGAATTGCTGCCGTTTGATGATTTTGAAAATTCCCGTTTTTATGATAAAAGATTTGAAAATTTTGAAAAAAAACTGCTTCGTACAAATATCTGGTTGGAAAATAAAAAATTTAAAAAAGCAGGTCAAATAAGAGGAATAGATTATTATATAATTGAAAAAACAGAGGATGAATACGATGAAATGCACAAAAAATCACTCATTAATTTATGAAGGACCGAAAATGAAACTCAGCGAAATATGTAAAGTGTTGGATATAAAATGTGATTTGAAAAAAGATATTGAGATTACCGGAATTAACACTCTTCAGGATGCAAAAGAAGGGGAAATAAGTTTTTTTCATAATGAGAAATACAAAAAATATCTCAGTACTACAAAAGCAAGCGCCGTATTGATTGAGGAGAAGTTTAAAAATCTGCTTCCTCAAAACTGTATAGCGCTTGTGACGGACGAGCCGTATTTAAAACTGGCAATACTTACAAAATATTTTGCAAAAAATCCTTGGGAAGACGGAGGATATAAAGCCAACGCGAGCGCTAAGATAGATCCGAGCGCAAGAATCGGTAAAAACGCAAGGATTGGTAAAAACGTCACGATTATGCCAAACGTTACAATAGGTCCGGATGTTGAAATAGAAGAAGGAAGCGTTATTTATCCTGGAGTTACGATTTACAGAGATACGAAAATAGGCAAAAACGTAACTATTCATGCCGGAAGCGTTATCGGAAGCGACGGATTCGGATATGCACATACCAAAGACGGGCAGCATGTAAAAATATATCACCTTGGACGTGTTGTGATTGAAGATGACGTAGAAATCGGAGCGAATACGACCGTTGATAGAGCGGTTTTTGGCGAAACGAGAATAAAAAAAGGAAGTAAAATAGACAATCTAGTTCAAATAGGACACAACTGCGAAATCGGTGAATATTCGATTATTGTCTCCCAGGTGGGTCTCTCAGGTAGTACGAAGCTTGGCAGAAACGTTGTAATGGGCGGTCAGAGTGCGACAGCCGGACATCTTGAAATTGCGCCGTTTACGACAATCGCGGCAAGAGGAGGAGTAACGAAATCGATAAAAGAACCGGGAGTCTACAGCGGATTTCCTCTTATGCCTCACAAAACGTGGCTTAAGCTTCAGGGACTTCTAAGCAGACTTCTTAAAAAATAATTTTTCTTTTTTTGATTTATATCAATTTTTAATATATAAAATTTACTTATAATACTCTCAAAGCCAAAAAAGGAGCTTAAATGAGAGTATATCTTGATAATAATTCAACAACTCCGATGGATGAGAGAGTGAAAAAAGTCTACTGTGACGCCACCAAATATTTCGGCAATGTAAATGTTATATACGACCTCGGAATTGAAGCGAGGAAAAAATTAAATGAAGCGTATGATATTTTATATCCGGGAATCGGAGCGGATGACGAAGACGACATTATTATCACTTCTTCTACCACGGAAGGAAACAATACAGTTATAAAAACGTTTTTAAACGCGTTTTTACAGGGAAGCGAAAAAAAACATATCATTACCACCGTTGCGGAACACAGTTCTATTAAAGCGACCTGTGCGTATGCGAAAAAATTCGGAATGGAAGTGACTTATCTTTATACCGATGAAAACGGAAGAATCAATCCAAAAGAGCTTGAAGATGCAATAAGAGACGATACCGCACTGATATCCGTCCTTTTTGCTAGCAATGAAAGCGGAGCTGTGCAGCCGATTAAGGAAATAAGCGAAATTGCAAGAAAATACAAAATTCCTTTTCACTGTGACGGCGCGCAGGCAATCGGAAAAGCGAGAGTTAATGTAAGAGAACTAGGAGTCGATTATTTTACTTTCAGTGCACATAAATTTCACGGTCCAAAAGGAATCGGAGCGCTTTACGTTAGAGCCGGGGCTCCTTATGAAAATCTGATTCACGGCGGTAATCAGATGGGCGGTAAAAGAGGCGGAAGCGTCTATTTGAACGGGATGATAGCCATGGCGGAAGCTTTGAAACTTGCTAATGAGCATCTGGATGAAATGAATACGAGAGTTAGGGCTTTAAGGGATAAACTTGAAGAAGCGATTTTAAAAATACCGGATACCAAAAGCTATGTAGATAAAAAATACAGACTCCCAAATACCGTGATAGCGTCTTTTAGAGGAATTGAGGGAGAAGCGATGCTTTGGGATTTGAACAGGTTCGGAATTTATGCGGCAACGGGAAGCAGCTGTAGCAGTGAAAGACTTGAAGGCAGCGAAGTGCTTGAAGCGCTTGGGGAAGACCCTGAAATTGCACATACCGGTATAATTTTTTCACTCAGCCGTTTTACTACTGAAGAAGAGATAGATTATGTAATAGAAAAACTGCCGGGGATTGTCGAGAGACTCAGAAGTGTTTCGATGACGTACGCTAAAGTTAAGAGTTAGAATATTATGTTAAGTTAAGCTTTGATTATAAGTATAAAATATTATGCAGATAACAAATAATAAGTTGTAAATTTAAAATGAAAAAAAAAGAAACGAAAATAAGGAGATAAAATGGGAAGAAACGATCTGATAACCGGAAATGTTTGGGAACAGTATTCAAATAAAGTAATTGAAAGAATGAACAATCCTAAATACGTAGGTGAATTTACCGAAGAAGACGCAAAAAAAAGAGGGGCGAAGCTTGTGGTCGCGGATTTCGGAAGCGAAGCGTGCGGGGACAGCGTAAGGCTGTATTGGCTTGTAGACCCTAAAACTGACAGGATAATTGATGCGAGATTTAAAAGTTTCGGATGCGGGACTGCGATCGCCTCAAGTGACGTTATGACCGAACTTACGATTGGAAAAACGGTTGACGAAGCGATGAAAATAACGAATATAGATGTTGAGAAAGCTTTAAGGGACGAACCTGACAAACCTGCGTTTCCGCCTCAAAAAATGCACTGCAGCGTTATGGCTTATGACGTAATTTTAGAAGCTGCGGCAAAATACAAAGGTAAAGACGTAAAAGAACTGAAAGATGATGAAATAGTTTGCGAATGTGCAAGGGTTACAAGAAAAGAGATAGAAGATATTGTCAGAAAATACAAAGTAAAAACTG
>Ga0256843_1004005_pt1 | contig 9998 bp, 8 predicted proteins | sample AlvinellametaG_FD_191572 | JGI IMG/M metagenome (GOLD analysis project Ga0256843, IMG submission 191572) | Pompeii worm associated microbial communities from hydrothermal vent at the East Pacific Rise, Pacific Ocean - Alvinella | ecosystem: Host-associated > Annelida > Integument > Unclassified ... | reverse complement strand
CTGCGAGAGCTGGACGGTAATCTGTATTGTTTGCAGTTATTGCATTTGAGCCGTGTCACGGAATTGCTCAGTCCGACATGCACATAGCCCCGACTACTCCAGTCGAAACCAAGTCACCCCCATTTTTTAGGGAATGGTGATTATAACATGATTTCATCTGCTTGTCAATATAAGATGACTTTACTCATTGATTTGCGATTTGATCTGTTTGGCAAGATCGGTTACTTTTTGAATCTTCTGTGAGGGGCTTAGGTGTTCATCCAAAAGTACCTGCACAAATGCCGATCCTACAATCACGCCATCAACCCCTTGGGCTTTGGCTTTGGCGGTTTTTTCATTAACCCCAAAGCCTACATAGACGGGTGTGGTGGTGAACTCTTTGATCTGAGCGATGACCTCTTGGAGATCTTCACTCTTACCCGCACCTGTAATCCCTGCATAGGCAACCAGATAGATGAATTTTTTAGCATCACTTACGATCTCTTGAATTCGCTCTTTACTGTCGGTTGGGGCAATAAAGTCAATCAATGTTAAGTTGGCATCATCCATTAAGGGCTTATAGGGTCGAGCCTCTTCGAGTGGGAGATCGGGAATAATAAACCCATTCACTCCTGTTGCTTGGGCTTGCTCAATAAAAAAATCCATCCCTTTATGGTAAAAAGGGTTAAAGTACCCCATCCATAAGGTATCAAGGTGTGGGGCAATCTGAGCAGAGGCTTCAAAGAGATGATCGAGCTTAAATCCCCCCTCTAGTGCTCTAAGATTGGCACGTTCAATCACAGGTCCATCTGCCACAGGATCAGAAAAAGGCATGCCAAGTTCCAGCGTATCCACCCCCGCTTCTGCAAGGCTCAATGCCATATCAACCGTAAACGCCAACGAAGGATAACCCGTGGTAATATATGCAACTAATTTTTTCATTATAAACTCTTTCTAAAATATTGGTGATATTATACATTTTTTTGATAAAATCATCCGATATATAGATAGAAGGGAAAACCGATGAGTATGCAGACCAAGAAAGTTGCCAAAAAAGTAACCTTAACCACCATTGCCAAGATGAAAGGGGTTGAACCCATTACCATGGTAACCGCGTATGATGCCCTATTTGCAAAGCTTTTTGACGGTAACGTTGACATGATTCTAGTAGGAGACAGTCTTAATATGAGTTTTTTAGGTAAAGATGATACTCTCTCTGCAACCATGGATCAGATGATTTATCATACCCAAGCGGTCTGTAATGGAGCTAGCTTGCCATTAATTGTACTCGACATGCCTTTTGGTTCCTATACCAATGAGACCCAAGCGGTGCATAATGCCACACGAGCCTACCAAGAGACCAATGCTCAAGCGGTCAAGATCGAAGGGGGCAAAGAGCGTGCCCATATTGTTAAAGCCCTTACAAATAACTCCATTGCGGTCTTAGGACACATTGGTTTAATGCCTCAGTTTTTACGCTCCGATGGTGGCTATAAGATTCGAGGCAAAGATAAAACCGATATCGATAACCTCATCGAAGATGCCCGAGCCCTAGAGTCTGCAGGAGCCTTTGCCCTTGTTATTGAAGGGGTCAAGAGCGAAGCTGCCAAAGCGATTACCGAAGCGGTGAATATCCCCACCATTGGTATTGGTGCGGGAGTCGATACCGATGGACAAGTACTGGTCTGGAGCGATATGTTTGGCTTTTTTGAAGCCTTTAAACCCAAGTTCGTCAAACAGTACTGTGATGGGGCAGGATTAATTCGAGAACACCTTGAAGCATACACCCAAGAGGTTAAAAGCCGAGCATTTCCAAGTGAGGAGTTTACCTACTAAATTATGGAACGCATCATTGACATCGAAAAATTCGAAGGTGAACAGATCGAAGAGGTCTCCTTACGACCCACCTCATGGGATGAGTACATAGGACAAGAACAGATCAAAAAAAATCTCAAAGTCTTTATCGAGGCAAGTAAACTCCGAGGAGAAGCACTCGATCATATTCTCTTTTTTGGTCCTCCAGGGCTAGGAAAGACCACCATTGCTAATCTCATCTCTGTCCAGATGGGTGCTAATATCAAAACCACCGCTGCCCCCATGATCGAAAAATCAGGTGATTTAGCCGCCATCTTAACCAATATCGAAGAGGGAGATATTCTGTTTATCGATGAGATCCACCGCATGAGCCCCGCGATTGAGGAGATCCTCTACTCTGCGATGGAAGATTTTAGGCTTGATATCATTATCGGTTCAGGACCTGCCGCACAAACGGTCAAGATCGACCTACCTCGCTTTACACTCATTGGTGCAACCACCCGAGCAGGAATGCTCTCACACCCCTTGAGGGAGCGATTTGGTATGCACTTTCGCATGCAGTTTTATACCCCAAAAGAGCTCTCGGAGATTGTTCGTTTGGCTTCGATTAAACTTGAAAAACGTACCACCGCTGATGCAGCATTAGAGATTGCCCGTCGAAGCCGTGGTACCCCTCGACTTGCACTTCGATTGCTTCGACGAGTACGGGATTTTGCAGAGGTTGCCAACGAAGATGAGATCAATCTTGTAACCACCCAATATGGACTTAATCAACTTGGAGTTAATGAGATTGGGTTTGATGAAGAGGATATTCGTCTGCTAGAACTGCTCGTCTCAGCAAAGGGTCGTCCCATGGGGCTTAGCACCATCGCCGCAGCACTGAGTGAAGATGAGGGAACCATTGAAGATGTGATTGAACCTTACCTGATTGCCCATGGCTACATCGAGCGTACCGCTCGTGGACGTGTTGCTACACCTAAAACCTATATTCATTTTCGACTCACTCCCCCCACAATGGATTAAAATCATGAGAAAAACCGATTCAATTATTGCCATTCTGTTTGCCCTAGCCGTGATGGGTGCCTACAGCATCTATCAACCTTTTTTTCTCTCCATGGTGGTAGCACTTTTGCTCACCATGGCAACCGCCAATGTCCATAAGACCATTACAGGGAAGATCAATTCAGCTACGGTCTCTGCTATTATATTGACCGTATTACTTTTTACCATTCTCTTTGTTCCCATTATCTATATTGCAACGATTGGGGTGCAGTATATTGCCGCAATTGACATGGATATCATCACCAAGACCACCAACAAAATTGCCTCACTCGCCGAAGGAACGCCTCTACTAGAAGAGTGGGTTGCAGAGTACATTAACAACGACAAGATCCTAGAACTGATCAAAACCTCCACCGCCACCATCACCAAAGCGGGAACCAAAGGGGTTGATTTTATTAAAAATGTCTTTTTTGTGATTGTCTTTTACTATATTCTCAACCTCTATGGAGAGAAGCTCTTTAATATTATGCAAAATCTCCTACCCATGAGAGATGAAGAGGGCAATAAGATCCTCACAGAGATCTCTTCAACCATGGAGATTGTATTTTACTCGATTATTGTTACGGCTATCTTTGAGGGGATTCTTTTTGGTCTGATGGCAAGCTTCTTTGGGTTTAATGGACTGCTCTTTGGGATGATCTACGGATTTGCTTCGTTGATCCCTGTCATTGGTGGAGCCGTGGTATGGGTGCCTGTCTCACTCTATGCGTGGAGTACAATTGATGCCAATGCTGCTATTTTTATCACCAGCTACTCGATTATTGTCATCTCCATTATTGCCGATACCTTTATTAAACCGATTATTATTAAATACATCAAAGAGGATATTCTTAATAGCTCGGTTAAGATTAACGAACTGCTCATCTTCTTCTCTATCTTAGCAGGGATGAGCAGTTATGGATTCTGGGGGATGATCCTAGGACCTGCGATCACCTCCTTTTTGATTGCCATCTCCAAAGTTTATATCGAACTCTATGGACACAATGCCAGCCAAGAGCTGATTGTTACCTCTGATAACCTTTTGAGTCAATAGCGAGTCCTTTTTTAACTTTGGACTCGGCAATACCACGTCTTAGGATGGTATAGCTTGGTAGCTTAACAGGCAAGATAATCTCATTGAGATCCCCACTATGGATACACTCAAACTCTTTACCTGTCGTAGAGACAATCTTTTTAAAGGTTAAAAAATAACCATCCTCTCGCTTCTCAATTTTACAAGCATCATTCTCCATCTCTTGGATATCCACCCCCACAGGCAAGACAATCTCCACGCTATCACCCACGCACGTTTTGTCTTTACATCGCCACGTGAGCCCATCTTCACTTACCAAACCTGCCACTTGATGGGTTCCATCTTGAATGGTAAACTCATGGGACTGCGTATTGTTTCGCTCAAAAGGTTTAGAGAGCAAATAGGCATCACTAAAGCCTCGGTTCTGAGTGGTATGAAGCTCTTTTTGATAACGCTCCGCGTCAAAATCTCCCGCATAGAAATCATCAATCGCTTGGCGGTAGGCTTTGGTCACGACCCCCACATAATAGGGTGATTTGGTGCGTCCTTCGATCTTGAGCGAATCGATCACCCCAGAGGCGAGAATCTCATCGATGTGCGATGCCATGTTCATGTCTTTGGCGTTCATAATGTAGGTTCCTACCCCCTCCTCTTCATCGAGTCTAAAGGTGGTATTAGATTCAGGAGAGTGTGCATAGATCTCATAAGGGAAACGACAATCATTGGCACAACTCCCTCGATTGGGTACCCGTCCTGTCTGCAGTGCCGAGACCAAACAACGCCCACTATAGGCAAAACACATCGACCCATGCACAAAGATCTCTAACTCTAGATCAGGAATCGCCCGCTTAATAATTTCACAATCTTTAAGACTAATCTCTCGTGCTACAATAATCCGCTCTACTCCCATGTCATAATAGACCTGTGCATCAAGAACATTCATCACATTGGCTTGGGTCGAGAGATGAATGGGAATATGCGGTGCCACTTCTCTTGCCATCTTAACAATCCCAGGGCTTGAAACAATTAGGGCATCGGGGTTAAGCTCTGCCATCTGGGCAATATGGTTACGATAGAGCTTAAGCTGTGAGTTAAACGGAAAACTATTGATGGTGGTATAGACCTTTTTACCCCGTTCATGAGCATACGCAATCCCCTCGGCATACGAGTCCATATCAAACTCTTTACCCGATCGAATACGCAACGAGAAAGTACTTGTACTTCCATAGACAGCATCCGCCCCATAGCCTAATGCAATTTTGAGTTTCTCCAAATTCCCCGCGGGTGCGAGTAGTTCGACTTTTTTCATAATGATTCCTGTGGATTTTCTTGGAATAGTACACTATTAGTTGTAAAGAAGAGATTGCACCCCCACCCCGCTATCTGCACCTTTATTAAATAACCAAAAAATGTCCAAAACAATATAATTAATTATTTTACATTTAAAAAAAATAACTTTACATATAAAATAATCTTTTTCTTTATAATATAACACTAGAATTATAAAAATTGCTATATTCGTATAAGGGAGTATCGAGAGGATGAGAGAAAAGATTATCAAAGACCACATCAAACAGCTAACTGTACAAGTGATTACCCCCAAAGAGCGAGGAACAGGAGTATTGATAACCTATCATAACCATCCCGCTATACTCACGGTTTACCACTGTATCTATGGCAAAGCATCGACTCCACATCCAATTCAAGCCGATGAGGTTAAATTTATCTTCTCAAACAAAGCAGAATATTATGCGATAGCTATAGAAGTAGTAGGAGAGTTGGTGATTTTGGCATTGGATAACAACCTCTTTACGATGCACTATCCCAAGGTTCCCTTTGCCAAGGTAGAGTATGGACAAGACTACCATATCCGTGGCTTTCCCTCAGGCTTAGATAAACCACACAACTTTACCGCCAAATGCAACGACATAGAACGAGAGGGTTTTACAATAAAGATGGATAATCTCACCAGTGATACCTCGGGAGAGGATGCTATAGAGTATATGCAAGGGGTCTCGGGGGCTGGGGTCTTTTTTAGTAGAGATACAAAGCTCTATTTGGTTGGACTGGTCAATGCCCTGTCCAATCAATCAGGAACTTTTAATGCAGTGGAGTGTGTTAATCTTCGTAAGCTTTTAACCCAAAAATCTCTTTCAAAAAAATCCTCTTTTAACTATTTATGGTTGGGGTTGCCTTTGGTTTTGGGTACTTTGTTTTTTTTATGGTATCCAAAGGGTTCAGAATCAGGGGCTTTAGCTCCAAAAACAGAGGAAACGACACCCCCAAAGCCACCTATTTCAAGTAAAAGAAAAAGAGCAATTTTGCATATTAACAACAATCAATTCCGCTCTATGATAGAGCAGTCTTTATCCAAAGCATTTATTTTAGTCGAGGACGAGAAGAAAGCAAACTATATTATCGAGGCAACCACCCACCTACAACAGCATGAGTTACTTGTTCAAGGGGTAGCCTTTGTCAAAAGTGATTGCCAACTTGACCTAAAACTCATCGAGATAGCAGAGCGTCAAACGCTTAAGGTCAACAGATACGATGAGCATGTCACCGATGCCTATGCCGAGCGTGGAGCCATGCACTGTTTTGAGAAACTAACCCAACAATTGAGACCAGAATAACCTAAAAAGGACAAACATGTCTATCCAAAAACAACTCGCCTTTAAGTGGCAGACCCCCTACTTTGACCAGAAGCTAAGCTCTATCAGCTTTAATGAAGTGGGCTTAAGAGGTGTCCAAGATATAACCATCGAGTTTGATTACCCCATTACAGCCATAGCAGGAGCCAATGGTGTGGGTAAAACCACCATACTCCAACTCATCGCTTGTCTCTATCACAACCGAGACACCACCCATAAACCCTACCGCTTCTCCAACTCCAAAAAAGCCAAACCCTACTATACCTTTAGTGATTTTTTTATCCATTTTAGAGGCGAACAGAAGCATGAAAAGAGCGAGATTTACTACACGTTCTTCCAAAAAGGAAAAGCAAAAACCCACACGCTTAAAAAAGGCAAAAAGTGGAACGATTATCGGCTTCGACCCCATCGACACTGTGACTTTTATGGGGTTTCTCGGGTGATTCCTGCTCATGAGTTTAATACCTTTAAAAATACCTTCTCTTCAAGTGGCACTGCCTTTATCCAAGAGCAACTCTCTCCTGAGAGTACTGCCATGATTCGCAATATTCTCAACAAACCCCTCCGCTCAGTCGATGTCAATAGCTCAGAGAAGATTGTCAACTTCAAACTCAACAGCATCAACCTCGATTCAGGTCTAAGCTACAGCAACTTTAACATGGGGGCAGGCGAAGAGGTGATTATCGCCATGATTAGCCGAATCAATGAACTACCCAACTCTAGTATTGTACTAATAGAGGAGCTAGAGCTAGGACTACACCCAAAAGCCCAAAAGGTATTGATGGAGAAACTCTTCTCTATTGTCTATGCCAAACGCTTACAGCTTATCTTTACGACCCACTCGCCCTTTTTGTTTAATGCCATGCCCCCCGAGGGGAAGATACTGCTTAAAAAGTTTAATGAAAAACTAGAAGTCATTTACGCTCCTAGCACCTCGATGGCATTTAGCGAACTCGTAGGCGAAACCCCTGCTGAACTTACCGTCTATGTCGAAGACCACATCGCAAAGATGATGCTCCAAGAGCTGTTTCCTAGCTCCCTGCTCAAAAGAATCAACCTCGTAGATGTGGGAAGCAAAGAGAATGTCATCCGCATGGTGGGTTTGCACTACCGTAATCCACTACTAGGCAGAGCTGTGGACATTGCAGACGGAGATTTAACCCCAAAAGAGCTAACAAACTGGTACAAAAAATATGTACTCAAAGAGGGAGAGCTATTTGATGATGTCTTTGAGAGCAACAGAGAAAAGATGTTCCGTAAATTTGTAGGAACCAACGCCCCTGAGGTCTATATGCTTGAAAAACTCAAAACTGATGAGAAGTTTATGAGGGCTATAGATGACTCTGCTGAGTTTAGAGATTTTATCCGCTATGAGTTGGATTTAAAAGATCTGCATGGTCTCTTTTATGTGGTGGCTCAATTTCTTTGTAAAGAGGAGATGGTGATTAAGGCTCAAATTATTGGGTATGTGATGCGTGAGTATCGGGGGGATTTTGAGGAGTTAATTGAATTTGTAAAAGCTGATTTGAACTAAAATCAAAACAGCGTATTGTTATTATTTTTTAACAAATTATAATCTATCTAATTACCAAAAAATGTCCAAAACAACAGATTTTATTTTTAAAAAACAAAATAAATGATTTTTATGTAGAAAATAACTTTTTTTAAAGTAATATAATATAAATATGCAGACAGTAAGGGAATAAAGATGAAAAGCATCACACAAAGTCTACTACTCTCACTACTTATCCTAACCATTCCAAGTTCTGGAGCATCTAACCTAGAATCGGGTATAGTCGAATTAGGAAAGTCCATATCGGAGAGTATGCTTCAAGAGGGCAAAAAAAAGATAGCCGTTATAGAGTTTAGCGACCTCAATGATAATGTCAATGACCTTGGGCGTTTTTTAGCAGAAGAGCTAATCAATGAGCTTCTCAAACACAAAAAAGATAAAGGCTACGAGATTGTCGAGAGAAGACAGCTAAACAAAGTACTCAAACAGCTCAAACTCTCTAGTAGTGGACTACTAGACCCAAAATCCATGAAAGAGGTTGGCAAGATTCTAAATGTAGACTCCATTGTGACAGGTTCTCTAACCGATTTGGGTAATGATATTAAGGTCAATGCTCGGATAATCTCGGTGGAGTCGGCTAAGATTATTGCAAGTGCTTCTACTAAGATTCCAAAGGTGGGGAGTGTGGCTAAATTGATGGGGCAAAATAGTGTAAAAGTCTCTAGTGGTTCGTCTTCTAGCTCCTCATCGGCTACATCTTCAAAAACTTCTAGTAAATCTCGTGGTAAGTATTTTTTTGAGAATGAGGATGTTTTGATAAAGTATACTAAGATAGCTAAAGGATATATCGAGGGTGTAAATATGGTTATTGAATACCATAACAAAACGGATAAGCCATTATCTATAGAAATTATATCTAGTTATATGACAAATGATAGTGGAGAAAAAAGTTATAATGGAATGAATTCTATTTTTAATAATAATAATAATCAAACAATAATAGACCCTAAACGAACAGTTTTTTCTAAAGTTACTTTTCCTGCCATAAAAAGTGGGATGATATTTAACTTAAAAGCATCATATATTATCAACGGCAAAGATGTCGAAGTAAAAATTTACGATATACCCATAAAATAGTTTGCTTTCAAAAAAGCTTTGCCTCTATTTTTTATCTTTACAAAATAATCGAATTCATGGAACATTTAAGGTTCATTAAATTATTTAAAAAGGAAAAATCATGAAACTACTAACCGCTCTTGTAATGTTGAACATACTTCTATTTGCTGATGTAAATAGTAAAGAGGATAACTCCAATCAAAACCTTCAAAAGGGTTTAGAACTTTTAAAAGAGAAAAAAATTAAAGAGGCAGAAAAACTTTTAAAAAAAGCATGTGATAAAGGGATTGGAGAGGGGTGCTTTCATCTCGGTCGAATTTATGATAATGGTATTGTGGTCAAGAAAGACTATACTAAAGCAATAGCATTTTATAAAGAAGCCATCAAGAAGGACTATCCCAAAGCCTACGCCTCTTTAGGTGTTATGTACAGTAATGGTAAAGGGGTTAAAGTAGATAATAAAAAAGCTTTAGAACTTTTTATTCAATCATGCGACAAAAATAGTAGTTTTGGATGCACCAATCTTGGAACCATGTATCTAGATGGTATCGAAGTAAAGGTAGATAGAGTTAAAGCCTTAAAGCTTTATACAAAAGCATGTGAAAATGGAGAGGGAAATGCATGTTTTTTTCTAGCATCAGAGCTATGGGAAGAGAGTGATTCAACGACACTCTATAATCTCTATATGAGAGCTTGTGAACTAGGTACATCAGATGGTTGCATGGCTCTAGGAGCCATGTATAAACGTGGATTAGGCATACCACAAAACTACTTTAAAGCGAAAAAACTTTATCAAAAAGCTTGTGATGATGGCAGTGCAGGAGGATGTTCTAATTTGGGACATATGTAC
>Ga0256843_1004004_pt1 | contig 10001 bp, 11 predicted proteins | sample AlvinellametaG_FD_191572 | JGI IMG/M metagenome (GOLD analysis project Ga0256843, IMG submission 191572) | Pompeii worm associated microbial communities from hydrothermal vent at the East Pacific Rise, Pacific Ocean - Alvinella | ecosystem: Host-associated > Annelida > Integument > Unclassified ... | reverse complement strand
ATCTTCTCTAATTTTAAGATATTCTTCCCAAACTGCTGTTTTTGTAAATAGATAAAAAAACAAACTTAAACTACTATCATCAAACTTATCAAAATATACAAAAAGTGGATCATCATGAATCATAGGGTGGTTTTGAAGCATCTCTCTTATCTCTTTTAGAATAGTTTGCATCTCTTCAGGTGTAGTCGAATATGTAAGCCCTATTCTCATATTTATTCTTCTTCTGTCTCTTCTTGAAAAATTATCTACCGCACTATTAGCAATAGTAGCATTTGGCATCACTATAAGTCTTTTATCAAAAGCTCTAATTTTTGTAGTTCTCATACCTATATCTTCTACAATCCCCTCAACACTACCAACTTTTATCCAATCCCCTATTTTAAAAATATTATCTGTAAGAATTGCAAAGCCACCAAAAAGATTAGCTGCAGTATCTTTTGCTGCTAATGCAAATGCTAAACCTCCAAGTCCTAATGAAGCTATAAAAGCACTTACATTTATTCCAAAGTTTTGTAATACAGCAACTAATCCTAATGCAATTACAAATACTTTTAATGCTTTTACAAGAAATAATCCTATCTCTTGAGATATTCTTTTATTAAATAATTTTAAAATATCTTTTTCAAATGAAATTACTAAATTAAATAAAAACCAAAATAATGAAAAAATCATCATCCCTTTTGTAAATACAATAACATAAGTATCAATACTTAATACTATTGATGAAATATGTAATCCAAAAATAATAAATAAAAAATCAAGTGGCTTTATTAATGAATCTAATATTTTATCATCTATCTCTGTTTTTGTTTTACCTACAAAAACTTTTGCTGTTTTTACTATTGTTAGTGTAAAAAGTTTTCTTGCAAAGATAAATACAAAAAACACAAAAAAAGCTATAATAAATTTATATAAAGGTAAATTTAAAATTGTATAATTCATAATCTCTAAAAATTGTTTCATTAATTCTCCTTAATAAAATATCTAATACTAGCAAAACCATATGCTTTGCTATTTTTTATCATTTCTACTTCTTTGTGAGTTGTAATTCCACCTAAAGCAAAAACTTTGCTATCTGTGTTCTCAACAATATAATTTAATCTATTAATTCCTACACCATCTCTTCCTTTAGACTTAAATATAGGAGAAAAAGTGATAAAATTTGCATATTTAGCTTTTAAAACTTCACTTTCATTATGAGTAGAAGCAAAAGTTATACATTCTTTATAATTTTTTATTAAATCTAATTGATGTGAAGTAAAATGAATTCCATCAAAACCTAACTTAAGTAATTCTGCATATTGATTTACAATTATTGGAATTTTATAATATTTTGCAATATCAATAGCTAATTTTGCATTTTTAGTAGATGTTTTATCTCTAAAACATATAAAATCTGGAAAATAAGTTTCGATTGCTTTTGTAAGTGTAGTTTTAAAATCTAAATAAAATTTAGGATCAGTTATTAAATAAGAGTGCAAGAAAAAACTCTTATAGAGCTTCTTCTTCTAATGTTACTGCACCTGCAAGATATACATAAGTAAGAATCATGAATATAAATGCTTGTAATAAAGCAGAGAATGTTAATAATGCAAATGCTGGTAATGGCACAATATATGGTGCTAACATTAATAATACTGCTAAGAATAAATCATCCCCTTTGATATTACCAAAAAGTCTGAAAGATAATGAAATAATTCTTGAAATATGAGAAATAATTTCAATAGGGAACATTAATGGTGCTAATACTTTTACTGGTCCTGCAAAGTGAGCAAAATAGTGAACAACACCATTTTTTCTAATACCTTCAAAATGATAATAGAAAAATACTAATAATGCTAAAACTAAAGTTTGATTTACATTGTTTGTTGGAGATTCAAATCCAGGAATAATACCAATAACATTTGCAAAGAAAATATATACAGCTAATGCTCCTGTAAGTGGTAAATATTTTTTAGCTAAATCTCTTGGAATTACATCACTACCTACATGTAAAATCCCTTGAATTACACTTTCCATAACATTTTGGCATCCAGTTGGAACTAATTTTAAGTTTTTAGTAGCCATTTTTGCAGTTAATAGCGCTAAAACCATTGCTAGTAAAGAATGGATAATTAATGTAGTAAAAGCACTACCCATATGCAAGAATAAAAACGGTTCATTCATTGACAATTCCTTTTTTTTGTTTGAATTTTACCATAATTTCATAATTTTGACTATCTTTTTTTATCTTTTTTTTAGAAATTGTTACAAATTTTCATTTTGCCCTAATCTATATATAGCAAAATCATATTTAACTGGATCTAATGGGTCTAAATTTTTAAGATTATTTGTTAATTCAATAGCACTTTCTAAGTCATAAGTTTTTCTTGAGAGTAATCCTAATTTATGAGAAACATTAAAAGTATGTGTATCAAGAGGAATAATTAAATCTGACTTTTTTACATTTTTCCAAATACCAAAATCTATCCCCTCATCTCTTACCATCCATCTAAGATACATATTCCATCTTTTATATGGACTAGTTCCTTTAGTTTTTCCTTTATACCTATTTCCTATTAAAAATCTATAACCTTTTGAATCATAATCATTTAGATTATTCATAGTTTCAATAATAGAATCTATCCCATCTATTACAAAATTATCTTTTTTGTATCCCTTTAAAAAAATCTCTTCTAAAGAATAATTTTTTAATCTTTTTAAAGTGATAAAAAACTGTTTTACATCATCTTTTGTTTGAAATCTATAATAATGGTTTTTAAAATATTGATTTATTTCATCTTCATTTTCTTCTAAAATATCAAAATCAATACTTTTTAAAAATTTCACGATAGCCTTTACATTTCCATAAGCAAATAAAGCACAAGCAAGAGAGATATATTCATCTTTCTTTTGTTGTGCTATTAAAAGAGGATCTGGATTATCTTCACTTACTTCATAATATTCTTCATTTACTACTTTATTTAGTAAGTTTGTAATATTCAATTATTTACCTTCTACTTCTTTAGAAGCTTTTAGGTAATAATATTCACTCATCATAGTCCATGCTCTTGCTTTTTTCATCCAAGATTTTTGATTTGCCCAAATTTCAGCAAATAGTTTATTTTTATTTGCATACCCTTGAAGTACTTCTTGCGTAGCATTATACATAGCTTTAAGTACTGGTTTTGGGAATGTTTTTACTTTAATATTTGGATAATCAGTTTTCATTTTTGCCCATGCATTTGCACTCATTGCAAAATTTTCATAATACATATCAGCTGCACTTGCTCTCATAGCTACAATTAACATCTCTTTATAATTATCTGGAAGTTTTTTCCATGCTCTTTTATTAATTAAAAATTGCATTTCACTAGCAGGTTCATGCCATCCTGTATAATAATATGGAGCTACTTTATGAAATCCCATTTTGATATCCATTCCTGGCCCCACCCATTCAAGAGCATCAATTACACCTCTATCAAGTGATGTATATAATTCACCTGCTGGAATATTAGTAACTTTAACTCCAAGTTTTGCCATAACTTCACCTGCAAGTCCTGGAATTCTCATTTTTAGACCTTTTAAGTCTGCTACTGAATTGATAGGTTTTCTAAACCATCCACCCATTTGAACACCAGTATTTCCTCCAGGAAAACTTAATACTCTAAATTTATCATATACTTTTTTCATATATTCCATACCATCTGGTTTTCCATCGTGATTTTCATCAGCATAATAAAACCAAGCATATTGCTCAGCAGCAGTCATACCAAAAGGGATAGTTGTAAACCATACAGTATTAATATCTTTACCTTTCCAGTAATAACTTCCACTATGCCCCATTTGGTATTGACCACCTTTTACCATATCAAGGATTCCAAGTGGAGCTTTGTGCTTCTCTTTTCCTTCAACTTTGATAATAAATTTACCTTTAGACATCTTTTTAACCATTTCTGCCATTTTAATTGGTGGCGAAGCTAAAGGTGTAAGAGTACTTGGCCATGTCATAGCTAATTTCCATCTAACAGTTTTAGCTTGTAAGCTTGATGCAAGAAGCATACTTCCAGCTAATCCAACAAAAGCTAATTTTGTAAGTTTTTTTAACATATTGTCTCCTTTTGAAATTATTGTGTTTGTAATTATATCATTTTACCTTAAAATGCTCTAGTCTATATATTAAATTTATATCCCCATTTTTAGCTTTAAAAACTATAGGAAAATATATTTTGATTATATTTTTATAATTTTTAGAAGCATCTACAAATTTATAAAAATCTACAGGACTTTTAAGTTTTGCTGTAACAATATATGTCTTTTTAATAAAATCTTTTTTATATACTGATATATTAGTATCTTTTATATCCAATACTTTCATATATCTATTACTAAACATTTTAAAATTATCTTTATTAAATTCCCTTTTTAAAGCAAAAATCAATCTTTTATTTTCCTTAAATAGTTTTTGATATTCATAAGATGTTTTTTCTAATGTTTTTGTAGTATCATCATATTTCATTTTTGTGGTGAAATAATTATGTTTATATTCTTTGAATTTTTTAATACTTGGAGCTACAATAATCCCAAGTAAAAATAAAAAAACTACTACAAATAATGTAAAAAACAACATGTTTTTAATAACATCTATACCAAACATCTCTACTTTTGGTATTTTAGGTAGTTTTAGTTTCATTGTTCCTCTTTTAATGTATTTATAGATTCAAATCTATACCAGCCATTATCCATTTGATAAAAATTTGTAATAGTTTGTGTAAAAATTGATTTTAATGGTGGTAATAAAAGTAAATTATAAACCTCTTTACTTGGTGTAATTCCATAAATATATAATGAATTTTTTTCTATTTTTATATGAGTTAATGTAATAGGATCAGGTATTAAATCAAGTAAATTTTTAACTCCATCTTTTAAAAGTTCATTATTTACATCTATTTGAGTAACTATAACTTTTTCTTTTTTGATAAAAGCTATTTTTTGTTTGAAATCTTTTATTTGTTTATTATCTTTTATAATTTCTGTTGTAAAATCATTTATGTCTTTTTTATATAAATATATTTTTGTAAGTAAAAATAAACTAAAAAATATCATTAAAGCTGATACAGCAGATATAAAAATAAGCCATAATTTAGTATCTTCTGCAAATAATGTTTTTTTCCTAGCTTTAGTAAAACTATACATTTAATTCCTTTAATGCAAGGTCATTTATTAATCCTAGTACATCTATTGTTTCTGATTTTAATTCTAAAAATGTTTCATCTTTTAAAGTTTTAACAAACTTTTCTGAAATAAGTTCACTAGATAATACATATCCATACTCTAAAAAATTCTCACTATAATCTTCATAATAATCTTTTATACAGTTTTTTACAAACTCTAAAGTTTCTATTTCATTTTTTGCTTCTTTTATATCTTCTTTTATATTTTCACTACTATCTTCAAGAGGAGCTATATCATTAATATCATCTATAGAATCAATATCATCATCTAAATCTTCTATATCATCAAGTTCTTCAATGTCATCTACCAAATCAATATCATCTAAATCATCAACTCCATCAATATCATCACTATTATCAACCTCATCTGTCATCATTGATTCATCATTAACTTTAAATTGATAAATATTACTATATTTTGGCTTAATCCCATCTTCATAAATTAAAACTATCACAAAATTTTCATCTATAAATATATAAATACTATTTTTTGTATCCTTTTTATTTATATCTACTAATAAATAAGGAGAAAATACATAATCTATTTTATATTTTTCATTCTCTTTAATAAAATTATTTAACTCATACATTCCTATAAAAATAGAATAATTTTTTAAACATAAAATTTTGATATTATCTATATTTATACCTAATTCTTTATATTTTGTATGACTACAGCTATCTACACATCCTTGATTAAAAGTATCAATAATAGTAGATATATATGTTTGTGTATTTTCAATATAACAACTATTTATAAATTTTAAAAACTCTTCTTCATTAAACTCAAAATCTTCAGTAGATAAAATTTTACTATTTTTGATAATTTGTTTTTGAACTACAAACTTATCTCCTATTTTATAAAATGCTACTAATGTTTCCTTTATAAAATAACTGATTAATTTACGCATAGTGGATGTGCTTTTAAATAATTTTTTAATTTTGTAGTTTCATTTAATTTTGTATATATTTGAGTTGTTGAGATAAACTCATGCCCTAAAAGTTCACTTACATCATTGATTCTTGCACCATTATTAAGCATTTCTGTAGCAAAAGAGTGACGAAGTTGATGTGGAGTTGCTTTTATGCCTATTTTTTTAAATGGTTTAGTGATTATATATCTAAGTTGTGAATCTGTAAGCTGAATATCATCTTTTTCAAAAAGATACTTTTTAGGATGATAAATAGTTAAATATTTATTAATACTATCTTTTATATGTTTTTCAAGTGGAATTTGACGAGTTTTATTTCCTTTACCAGTTACCTCAACCCATTCTAATTTAATATTTTCCAGCTTTAAATCCCTTGCTTCACTAATCCTTAGTCCTAATCCAAAAATAGTAATAATAGCTGTATATTCTAATAAATTAGCTACACTTAAAGCTTCTTTTATATGAGTTATAGAGATTGGTTTTGGAAGAGTTTTTGGTACAGAAATTTGTTCATCACCAACTATTTTATAATTAAATCCATTATCTTCTAAATATTTAAAAAAACTTCTTAAAACTGATACTTTTTTAGCAATAGTTTTTTTGTTTTGAGCAGCTATTTTTATACGATACCCTGTAATATTAATTTTATTATTATCAAGTTCTATATAATTAATAGCATCATCTAAAACTGTTTTATATGTTTTATATGTAATACTACTTTTTGTATTTTGAACATAATTTAAAAAAAATTTAAGCTGTTTTTTTAAAAATTCCATCATATAACTCTTTTGCCTTTTTATAATTTTGTTTTGCTTTTTCTTCCAAATCTTTACTTAAAAGTTTTGAATGTGGTAGGTTTTTGTATTCTCCCATAATTATTTCTAACATCATCTTTATTCTTGTTTTATCGGCTAAAGTTATTGTTTCTTTATTTGATATAGATTCTATTTGAATAAAATATTCATTACTCTCTTTAATAAACTTTTGCCAATTTTTTGATATTTTTGACTGAGTTACAATAGTAAAAGCCATTCTATTATACCTATCTAATTTATATGCCTTATCAGCTAATTCATATGCTTTTTCATATTCACCCATTTCATAATAAGCTTTAGCTTCTAGGGAATATCGATAGCTATCATTTAAAAAATAATATAAAAAAATTCCTAATACAACTATAAAAAAGATAATAATCTTTTTCATAGCTCACCAATCAATGTAGAATGTCTTGATTCTTTGATTTTAACATCTACAATTTTACCAAGCAAACTTTCATCTCCATTAGCTTCTATACTATAGAAATTATCACTTTTTCCAAATATTTTTCCATTTTCATATCTTTCTACTAATACTTTATAAGTTTTTCCTATCTGATTTTTTGCTTGTTTTTCTAAAATCTCTCTTTGAAGAGCTTGAAGTTTATGAAGTCTTGTTTTTGCAACTTCTTTATCTACTTGGTCTGAATATTCTGCAGCTTCTGTATGAGGCCTTGGTGAATATACAAAACTAAACATTTGCTCAAATTGTGATTTTTCAACTACATCTATAGTATCAGCAAAATCTTCTTCACTCTCTCCTGGAAAGCCTACAATAATATCAGTAGAAATTGTAATATCAGGAATAGCTCTTAATTTTTCTATTCTATCTAAAAACCATTCTTTAGAATATCCTCTTTTCATTTTTTTTAAAAGTTTAGTACTTCCACTTTGAAGAGGAAAATGGATATATTTGCAAATTTTAGGATTTGTAGCAAACTCTTCTATAAATTCATCATCAGCATGAAGTGGATGAGGTGAAGTAAATCTAATTCTCTCTAACCCATCAATCTTACTAACTTCTTGTAAAAGTTTCGTAAAATTAACTTTTTCATGCTCAACTGAAAATCTTTTTCCATAATTATTTACATTTTGACCAAGTAAAGTAATCTCTTTTACTCCATCATCAACTAATTGTTGTATTTGTTTTAAAATTACATCCATAGGAATTGAAATCTCTTTTCCTCTAGTTTTTGGAACTATACAAAAAGAGCATTTTTTATCACATCCTATCATTATATTTACAAAATCTTTATATGGATTTGTTCTAAATTCTTTGAAAATATATGTAGTATCGTCATAGTCAATATCAGTAATAACCGCTTTTGGAGTAGATAAAGCTTCTTTTATTCTACTTACATTTCTAGCACCTAAAACAAAATCAACTATTGGAGCTTTTTTGATAATCTCTTTTCCCATATGGCTTGCAGTACATCCACAAACACCTATTTTGGCTCCCTCTTTTTTATGTTTTTTAAGAACTCCTATTTCACTAAACATTTTAGCAACAGGCTTTTCTCTTACTGAACAAGTATTGATTATTAATAAATCAGCATCTTTTTTATTATCTGTTATTTCATACTCATCAGCAAGTTCAGCTATCAGATGATCTGAATCTTTTACATTCATCTGACAACCAAAAGTTTCGATATAAAGTTTTTTCACTTTGTATCCTTATAAAATATGCATCTCATACATATACCCATTTTCTTCTAAAGTATATTTTACTTCTCTAAAATATACAGAATATCCTAATTTTTCAATCTCATCTATTAAATCTTGTAAATCTTTATAAGATGTATCTTTATGAAAATAAAAAAAGCTATCTTTAGATATTTTTTCTAAAAATTTCTCCATATCTAATGTTTTGATTTTATTGTCACTTGTTACTAATTTTAGTTCCATTTTTCTACCTTTTTCTTGAATTCGTAAATTTGATATTTATTTTATCAAAATTTTAGTGTAAAATTATAAAAAAATTCATCAAAAAAGGTAATAAATTGGATAAAACAATAGATATTTTAAATGCACTAGCAAATGAAAAAGGTTTAAAGTTCGAAGATGTAATAGAAGCTTTCAAAATAGCTCTTACAAAAACAGCTCAAAAAATGCTTGGAGATATCAATCTTGTAATAGATTTTGATAGCGAAAATAAAAAACTTCATATTTATCAAATAGCAGAAGTTGTAGCAGATGATGATCAAAGAGCTTTAGAAAATGAAGAAAATTTTATATATTTAGATGAAGCACATGATATTGACCCAAATTTAAAAGTGGGAGATAAAGTAGAGTTTGAACTTGATTTTGAAAAATTAGGTAGAACTGGTGCTACAAATCTACAAAGAGAACTTGATTTTCAAATATTAAGACTTTTAGAAAAAGAGATTTATGAAAAATATAAAAATAGACTTGGAGAATTAATCACTGGTGTTGTAGTAAGAGTAGATAATGAAAATAATACTTATATTGAAATTGGAGAAATTAAAGGTGTTTTACCTCAAAGAAATAGAATCAAAGGGGAAAAATTCAAAGTTGGTGATTTACTAAAAGCTGTAATTAAATATGTAAATATGGATAAAGCAAGAGGAATTACTATCGAAATTAGTAGAACTACACCTAAATTTTTAGAAGAACTTATCAAATTAGCTGTACCAGAAGCAAAAGAGGGATTAATCAAAATTCATTCAATAGCAAGAATCCCTGGTGTTAGAGCAAAAGTAGCTGTAAGCTCTCTTAAACCTACTATTGACCCAATCGGTACAATAATTGGAAGTAAAGGAGTTAGAATCAATTCTATCTCAAGAGAGCTTCATGGTGAAAATATAGATGTAATAGAATACAATGAAGCACCAGAGCTTTTTATAGCAAGAGCACTTTCACCTGCTATAGTAGATAGTGTAAAAATAGAAGAAGGAGAAGATGGTCCAGTGGCTAAAGTAGCTCTAAAACCAGATCAAAAAGCAAAAGCTATCGGAAAAGGTGGGATTAATATAACTTTAGCTAATATGCTTACAAAACATAAAATAGAGCTTGTTGAAAAA
>Ga0256843_1004003_pt1 | contig 10002 bp, 14 predicted proteins | sample AlvinellametaG_FD_191572 | JGI IMG/M metagenome (GOLD analysis project Ga0256843, IMG submission 191572) | Pompeii worm associated microbial communities from hydrothermal vent at the East Pacific Rise, Pacific Ocean - Alvinella | ecosystem: Host-associated > Annelida > Integument > Unclassified ... | reverse complement strand
GAAGGTGGTTATATAAGAAGTATAGGAGAGATCATATCAGACAAACTAGGTATAGATGGAGCTTTGAGTTATCTTGAAAGAGTAAACGAGGGAGAGTTTGTTTATCATGATGAAAAAGCACTTGATCCAACAAAATATCTAAAAATACCTCAAAACTTTTATTTAAGGGAAAAATCTGATATACTACTGGGCAAAAAACTAAAAAGAGAAGATTTTCAGATACAAGAAAATGGAGAATACTTTTTAGTTTATGACAGTATGCTTTCGGTTATACATATCAAGGATGATAAAGTAAGCTACGAGTTAAATGGAGTTAAATTATGCTAGTTTTAAGTAGAAAGTTAGAAGAAGATATCTATGTTGGTGATATCATGATAAAGATCATAGATATAAACAAAAACACGGTAAAGATAGGTATAGAAGCACCAAAAAATATGCCGATCCTTAGAGGAGAACTAAAAAAAGCTATAGAAGAAACAAACAAAGAGGCAAATCACAAAGCAACTTTGGATGAAGTAAACAACCTTTCAAGGCTACTTAAAAAATGACAAAAAAGGCTTTTGCAAAAATCAATATCTTTCTAAAAATAGTAGGAACTCAAGATAACTTTCATCTTTTGGCTTCGAGATTTATGTTAGTAAAAAACTTATATGATACTATCAGTTTTAAAGAAAAAAACGCTCCAAATGATGAGTTTGTTTTAGAAGGTAGCTTTGGTTGTCCAACTGAAAAAAACACTATATACAAGATATATCAAGAGTTAAAAACATATCCACAGATCAAAGAGTTTTTCAAAAAACACAAAGTTACTGTAGATAAAAGGATACCTGAGTTTGCAGGACTTGGTGGTGGTAGTAGTGATTGTGCGGCATTTTTAAATCTTTGTGATGAAGTTTGTAACTTAAATCTTTCTATAGAAAAAAAGGTATCCATAGGTAAAAAAGTAGGAAGCGATGTTGCTTTTTTTATATATGGATATGAGAGTGCAAATGTCTTTGGAGTTGGTGATATAGTAAAAAAGTATGATGAAAAAGCTTTGGATATATCTACTTTTACACCACCTGTAAAGTGTTCTACTCCAGCAGTTTATAAAGAATATAGAGAAAACTTTTTGCACTTTGATACACAGTTTGCAGACAAACTTTTACAGATGAACTCATATGAGATACTCAAAAACTACAAGATAGATGAGTTAAACGATCTTTTTAAACCTGCTTTGAGATTGTATCCTAAGCTAAAAGATTATATAAAACAAAACTACTTTTTTAGTGGAAGTGGTAGTAGTTTATTTTGTATAGAGGAGTAGTTATGAGCAAAACTGTTGCAAGAAATAAAAAAGCTTTTCATGACTATGAGATACTGGATAAGTATGAAGCTGGGATAGTGTTGGAAGGAAGTGAAGTAAAGGCTTTAAGAGAAGGAAGAGTAAACTTAAAAGACAGTTATGTTCGTATCATCAAAGGTGAACCTTTTTTGCTAAATGCACATATAGCTTTTTTGGATCACACAAATCCTCACTTTAAACCTGACAGTAGAAGAGCTAGAAAACTTCTTTTACACAAAAAAGAGATAGATAAACTTATAGGAAAAACTTCTAAAGATGGATTGACTATAGTTCCACTTTCTATATACTTTAACCACAAAAACTTAGCAAAAGTACAGATAGCTTTAGCTCGTGGTAAAAACCTTCATGATAAGAGAGAAGCTTTAAAAGAAAAAGATGCAAAAAGAGAAGCACAAAGAGCTATAAAAGAGTGGAAAAGATAGTTTTAGCTTTGGCTTAACCTCTTTTCTACAGTTGCTAACAAAAACTCAAGATACTTCAAAGTTATATCAAGTTTATCTTCTATATTTACCACCTCTTTTGTCTTTAACCCTAAAAACAAAACTTCTGTTCTTTGTTTTATAAACTCTAAAAACTCTTTTTCATCAGTTGAAACTCTTTTTTCTTTAACTTCTTTAGTTTCTCTTTGTATGATCTCATCAAGTTCTGCTACACTACTTTTTATAAGTTCTCTTAGCTCCATTTGCAAAGCCACCTTTCCAACTTTTCATAATCTTTTTCTTTTTCCATACGAGTAAAAAACTCTAAAACTTTCAGATTTACACCTTCATACTTTTTTAGAGTTTTTTTTATCTCTTCATCATCAGAGTTTTTTTTGAGTAACTCCCTGTAAACCTTTACAGCTTCTAAAAAATAACCTTGATTTTCTAAAAGCTTTGCATAGGTTTTTGTACTCATTTAGATTTTACAAACTTTGTCAGCTATGATAGATCCAACCTCGGTAGTAGAACAAACTTCTTTTGCACCAAAAGATGCCAAATCTTTAGTTCTATACCCTTCAGCCAAAAAGTCTTCTATAGCTTTATCTATCCTATCAGCAGCCTTTGTCTCTCCAAAAGCAAATCTTAGCATCATACTAGCACTTGCAATAGTAGCTATAGGATTTGCTATACCCTGCCCTGCTATATCTGGAGCTGATCCATGAATAGGTTCATATAGTCCAACTTCTCCACCAACAGATGAGCTAGGAAGAAGACCGATAGAACCACTTATCATACTCGCTTCATCACTTAAGATATCTCCAAAGATATTTCCTGTAAGGATCACATCAAACTGTTTAGGATCACGAACAAGTTGCATAGCTGCATTGTCAACATACATATGAGTAAGTGCAACATCTGGATAATCTTTTGCAACCTCTTCTACAGTTTCACGCCATAGTTGGCTAACTTCCAAAACATTTGCTTTATCAACTGAGCAAACTTTGTTTCTTCTTAGTTTTGCAGCTTCAAATGCCTGTTTTGCTATACGAACTATTTCATCCTTTGTATAAACCATAGTGTTATATGCTTTTGTTTCACCCTTCTCTCTTGGCTGTCCAAAGTAAATACCACCAGTTAACTCTCTAACTACCAAAAGATCAACACCTTTTACTATCTCTGGTTTTAAACTACTGGCATCTACAAGTTCGTCATAAACTTTTACCGGTCTAAAGTTGGCATAAAGCTCCAAAGTACTTCTAAGTTTTAAAAGTCCTGTTTCTGGTCTTTTATCTCTTGGAAGGTTATCCCATTTTTCTCCACCTATCGCACCAAACAAAACAGCATCAGAGTCTCTTGCTATATCTATAGTTTCTTGAGGAAGAGGATCACCTGTAAGATCATATGCACATCCTCCCATCAAAGCTTCTTCATACTTTAGAGAAAAGTCTTCATTTGTACTAACTGCATCTAAAACTTTTATAGCTTCATCTATGATCTCAGGACCTATCCCATCACCTTTTATAACTGCTACTTTATAAGTTTTCATGCATCTTCCTTTAACATTTGCTCTTTTGCATAGTTTATAAGTCCACCACTTGCTATCAACTCTTGCATAAAAGGAGGTATAGGAGTAAAATCATAAGTTTCATTTTTTGTAAGATTTTCTATTTTGCCATTGTCAAGATCTATCTTTATCAAATCTTTTTCATCTATCTTGTCAGCTTCTTTCAACTCAAATATAGGAAGTCCCATATTAAAAGCATTTCTATAAAAAATCCTTGCAAAACTTTTTGCTACTACAGCACTAACTCCAGCAGCTTTTAGTGCGATAGGAGCATGTTCACGAGAACTTCCACATCCAAAGTTTTCTCCAGCAACTATAAGATCACCTGGAGTTAGTTTTTGTGTAAACTCAGGATCAGCATCTTCCATAACATGTTCAGCCAATTTTTGTGGATCAGAAGTATTTAAGTATCTTGCGGCGATTATCAAATCTGTATCTATGTTGTCCCCAAACTTCCAGACATTACCTGTAATAACATTCATAAAAATGTTCCTTATTATATAAATTTTGGGGTATTTTATCTAAAAATTATTAAAAGTGATTTCTCCTTCTAGTTTTTCTATCTCCAAAAGTCCTGTTTTTTCAAACACAAATTCAAAGAAATCATGAACAAAAGTTACAACAAAAAGCGACACAACTATAAAGATTTCCATAGATTACCTTTTAAGTTGGTTTACTGTTTGAAGCATTTCATCACTCGTAGTGATAGCTTTTGAGTTGGCTTCATAAGCTCTTTGTCCTGTGATAAGATCTGTCATCTCTTCAACTAGTTGGACATTGCTCATCTCTACAAAACCTTGTCTTATATTTCCAAATCCTTCAAGCCCTGCTGTTCCAGTTACAGCATCACCTGAAGCCACAGTTTGTTGTAAAAGATTATCTCCCAGAGAGTGAAGTCCTGCAGGATTTATAAAGTTGGCAAGTTCTATCTTTCCTATTTGGTTTGGATTTTGATCACCTGCTTGAAGTACTGAAACAGTACCATCAGATGATATTGATAGATTTACTACATTTTCAGGTACAGTTATCTCTGGTATAAGTTTATATCCATCTGCATTTACTATCGTACCGTTTCCATCCAGTTTAAAAGCTCCATTTCTTGTATAAGCTGTTGTTCCATCTGGAAGCTGTACTTGAAAAAAACCATTTCCTGTGATAGCAAGATCCAACGAGTTTCCACTCTCTTTAAAGTTTCCTTGAGTAAACTGCTTTGTTATAGCTGTAGGACGAGATCCAAGTCCAACTTCTATACCTGTTGGATTTCCCTGTGTTGTACCATCTTCTACTCCAGCATACTCCATCACTTGATAAAAAAGATCAGCAAATTCTGCTCTTTGTTTTTTATATCCTATGGTATTTACATTTGAAATATTGTTTGAAGTTACATCTATCTGTGTCTGTTGAGCCAACATACCTGTTGCTGCAGTATATAGTGATCTTATCATTTCCTCTCCTTAGCTAATCTTATGCTCTAGTTGATGCCAGTTTTGTTATCGCATCTTGATTTAAGTCTGTCATATGTGAAGTCATAACTTTTTGATATATCTCTACCATCCTGTTTGACTCTATCAAAGAAACCATCTCTTTTACAGCATTTACATTGCTCATAGTTTCATATCCTTGACTAACTAAACTTCCACCTTGTAGAGGAACTAACCTATTTTCAAGATTTTTAACATCATAAAGATTATCTCCTAGTTTTGTTACTTCATTTATATTTTTAACTTTACCTACAAAGATTTTTCCTATATTTATACCGTTAGCATATATTGTTCCATCATCTTCTATCTTTATTTTTGCATTTTTTGGCAGTTGGATAGAGTTGTTATCTGTTTGCATAAAATCATCAGGTTGAACTTTATACCCCTCTTTTGTTACCAACTCTCCATTTTGATTTAAGGTAAAACTACTCTCTTGAGTTAATTTTACTCCATCTGGGGTTGATACGGCAAAAAAAGTTTCATTTTCTTTTAAAGCCAGATCCAGAGGATTTCCAGTAAATTTAATATTACCAGCAGAAAAATCAATATATTTATCAACAACTCTTGGAACTTTGTTGATACTTCTGTTTAAAAATTTTGCAGCATCATCACTACCATTTTCTAAAGGAAGTTCATCTCTTTTTTCTTGTAAGATTCTTTCAAAATCTCCAACAACAAGACCATCTCTTTTGAAACCGCTTGTGTTCACATTTGCTAAGTTATTTGTTGTAGTATCAAGTATATTAAACTGAGTAACCATAGCACCAGTAACTTGATAGTATCCACTTTGCATCTTAAATCCTTAGATTTTACTTTATTTTTTATCTAGCAAGAACTATTCCAAGTTAAAAATATTAAATTTTCTTGTATTTTTGCTACTATTATTAACCTTTTATAAATATTTTTGGATATAATGATAAGATTTTAAACCTAAGTGCCGATATATATTGACAACTTAAAATATTAGGAACTAACACAATGAGTAGTGCTAAACAACTAAACAAAAGACTTGAGGAACTCTTTAAGTCGCATAAAGACGACTATCTTACATATGAAGAGTTGATGGTTGAGTTTCCAAAACAACCTACAGTTACAAACTCCAAAAAAGTTCTATCTCTACTAAAAGAGTACAATGTAAAGCTTATCTCATCTGCTGAGATAGCTAAGATCAAAAACAAACTTGAAGCAAAAGAAGCTGAGATAGAGAGAAAAAAAGTACAAGATAGTGCACTTGCTGAAAACTTTGATCTAGCAAAAGAGAAAGAGCTTTTAGAGTGGAGTAGAAGCGATAGCCCTGTTAGAATGTATCTAAGAGAGATGGGACAAGTTGCCCTGCTAACAAAAGAGGAAGAGATAGAGATAAGCCAACAGATAGAGCTTGGTGAAGATATCATCATAGACGCTTTTTGTTCTGTTCCATATCTTATAGACTTTATACTTGACTATAAAGAGGCTTTGTTAAATCGTGAAAGAAGAGTAAAAGAACTCTTTAAAAGTTTTGACGATGAACTAGAAAGTAGTGATGACGAAGAAGAAGAGAGTGAAGAAGAAACCGAAAACGAAGAAGAAAAAAAGCCAAAGAAAAAAGGCGATAACTCAAGAGACAAAAAAGTTATAGAAAGCTTTAAGGCACTTGAAAAAGCAAAAAAAGACTGGGTAAAATTTTCTTCTATCAAACTTCCTGATGATGCTACAGAAGAGGAAAAGATCCATCATGAACTAACTTTAGCATATAAGAAAAAAATACTTAAAGAAAAACTTATGGATTTAGGTCCTACAAGTAAACTTATAAACGAGTTGGTTAGAAGTATGGAAACTGCACTAAAAAGTGATGATACTTTTGAAAGAGAGCTTAAAAAGTTAGAGTACAGACTACCACTTTTTAACGAAACTCTTAGAAAAAACCATCAGAAGATTTTGGAAAATATAACAAATATGTCTAAAGAAGATATAGCTAAAGAGGTTCCAGAAGCTACAATGGTTTCAACTTATATGGAGATCAAAAAACTTTTTCAAACAAAAGAAGCTTCTCAAGACAGCTTTGATCTTGAACCAGAAAGATTAAAAGAGATCATAGAGCAGATAAAAAGAGGTAAACTTATAGCTGATAAAGCAAAGTCCCGTATGGCAAGAGCAAACTTAAGACTTGTTGTATCTATAGCAAAAAGATATACAAACCGTGGTCTTCCATTTTTGGATCTTATCCAAGAGGGAAATATCGGTCTTATGAAAGCTGTTGACAAGTTTGAGTATAAAAAAGGATATAAGTTTTCTACATATGCAACTTGGTGGATCAGACAAGCTATAAGCAGAGCTATAGCAGATCAAGCAAAAACTATTCGTATCCCTATCCACATGATAGAGACTATAAATAGAATCAACAAGATAACAAGAAGACATCTGCAAGAGTTTGGTAAAGAGCCTAGTCTTGATGAGATAGCAGAAGAAGTAGGCCTTAGTGTAGATAAGGTCAAAAATGTTATCAAGATCACAAAAGAACCTATCAGTCTTGAAGCTCCTATAGGAAATGAAGAAGATGGTAAGTTTGGTGACTTTGTAGAAGATAAAAAATCAATAGCTCCTATAGAGTATATGCTTAAAAATGATCTTAAAAATCAAGTTGATGAAGTTTTAGAGCAACTAAATGAGAGAGAAAAAGCAGTTGTTAGGATGAGATTTGGTCTTCTTGATGATGAGAGTGATAGAACTCTTGAAGAGATAGGAAAAGAGTTAAATGTAACAAGAGAAAGAGTTAGACAGATAGAAAACTCTGCTATCAAAAAACTAAAACACCCAAAAGTTGGAAGAAAACTTAAAAACTATATAGAGGAGTAAAAAAGCTTTTAGCTTTTAACTCCTTTTTCCTTATATATGTATAATCTCTGGAAAAAATATCAATATCAAAAGTGTTAAAACTTGTAAAAGTATAAAAGGTATAACTCCCTTATAAATCTCTTTAGTAGAAACCAGATCATTTGAAGATCCTTTTAGATAAAAAAGTGCAAAACCAAACGGTGGTGTTAAAAAAGATGCTTGTAGATTCATAGCTATCAAAAGTGCGAACCAGATAGGATCTATCCCAAATGCTTTTACTATAGGTACAAGTATCGGTACAACTATAAAACATATCTCTATAAAATCCACAAAAAAGCCAAGTATAAATATACTAAGCATAGCTATAGCGATAAAAGCCCACTTACTACTTATATCATCTGTAAAAAACTCCAACACTAGATCACTTCCACCTACTTCGTTAAAAACTAGTGAAAAAGCAGTAGCACCGATAAGTATCATAAATATCATAGCTGTAAGTTTAACAGTTTTTTCCATAGCATACTTTATAAGATCCCAAGAAAAACTTTTTGTAGCTATGGTTAAAAGTATCGCAAAAACTCCCCCAAAAGCTGCAGACTCAGTAGGTGTTGCAACTCCTGCAAAAATACTTCCTAAAACTATCATGATAAGTGCCAAAGGAGCTATGATAGAAAGAAGTGCTTCTTTAACTACTTTTGCCCTATCCTCTCCCTCATCTTTTATAGCTGGAGCTACTGAAGGATTGATATATGAATAGATCAAAATATATGCTATATAAAGTCCTACCAAAACCAAAGAAGGACCAACCGCACCACGAAAAAGATCTCCCACACTCACACTCATCACATCTCCAAGTATGATAAGCACGATAGAAGGAGGTATGATCTGTCCCAAAGTACCACTAGCAGCAATCACTCCGCTTGAAAGAGATTTAGAGTATCCGTGGTTTATCATGATAGGTAAAGATATGATACTCATCATGACAACACTAGCTCCTACTATACCTGTACTTGCTGCCAAAACAGCTCCTACTAAAACTGTAGAGATAGCAAGTCCGCCTCTAACTCCACCAAAAAGTTTTCCTATATTTATAAGAAGACTTTCAGCGATCTTACTTTTTTCCAACACTAATCCCATAAATATAAAAAGAGGAACAGCGATAAGTGTAAAGTTTTGCATAATCCCATATATACGAAACGGAAGTAGATTAAAGACATCAAGTCCAACATCAGGAGTAAAGTATGCTACAGCTACAGCACTCATACCAAAAGCAAATGCCACAGGAAATCCAACTAGCAAAAGCAAAAGTGCCGTTAAAAACATATATATACCTATCACTTTTGCCCCCTTAAAATCTTAAAGTTTTTATAAGCTTCACTAAGAGCCTGAAGTGCCAACAAAACAAAACCAAATGCTATAAATCCTTTGATAACATATCTATACTTTAACCCACCAGGATCAGATGATATCTCATCTTGCAGATAACTTAGATATATAAAGTTACTACTTGTATATACTATCATGATAGAAAATGGTATGATCAAAAAGATCATAGATATGAGATTTGTAAAAGCTTTTGTTTTTGGAGAGAACTTACTATAAAATATATCAACTCTCACATGCTCATCAGACTTTAAAGCCCATGAAAGTCCTACTAAAAATATCACATCAAAGATATGCCACTCAAGCTCCTGTAAAGCCACACTACCAGAGTGAAAAAGATAACGACTTAGTGCATCATAAACAACCAAGATACTAAGTATCAACACCAAATAAGAGCTTACTTTGCCAAAAAAATCAGTTAAATTATCGATAGGTTTCATTTTATATACTCGCTTATATCTTTTTTTATATTTTTTGCTATGTCTATACACTTTTTACATATACTTTCATCAGGTTCAAATTCTGCTAAAACCGAACCAAATGGATACTTTGAAGTTAGATAAATAGAGTCTATTAAATCTATATCTTCTTCTAAAACACTAAACTCATAACCTTTTTCATTTAATCCGACTATCAAAGTATAGATATTATGAGTCTTTTTTAAGCCATATCCTTTTTCTATGTATATAGCTTTTAAATACTTCTCTATAGCTTGTTGAGTATTTTGCAATATTGGATTATAAAGATGACTTTTTAATAAAATCTCTGCTGATTTTAGATTTTCTTCAGCATAATTTAGCCAAAGTTTTGTTTCATCTTTCATATATAACTTTTCCCTTTTCTATCTCTTTTGTAAAAAAACCCTTTTTATTTATATCAATAGGTATTATATCCAGAGGAATTTTTTTAGCAATATCTCTTAAAACTTTTCTATATTTTAAAGAAAGAGATAGATAGTTTTCGTTTGATCTTTGCATTATGGCAATATCTAAG
>Ga0256843_1004002_pt1 | contig 10003 bp, 10 predicted proteins | sample AlvinellametaG_FD_191572 | JGI IMG/M metagenome (GOLD analysis project Ga0256843, IMG submission 191572) | Pompeii worm associated microbial communities from hydrothermal vent at the East Pacific Rise, Pacific Ocean - Alvinella | ecosystem: Host-associated > Annelida > Integument > Unclassified ... | reverse complement strand
ATATTATGGTAGCTACCATCGCTTTTGGAATGGGTATAGATAAGAGTGATATACGCTTTGTCGTGCATATGAGCCTGCCTAAATCTTTGGAGAACTACTACCAGGAAATTGGACGTGGAGGACGTGATGGTGAGGACAGCGAAGCACTTCTGCTTTTTAATGCAGGCGATATGGTCCAACATAAAAACTTTCTGCACGATATAACAGATGAGAGTTATAAAGAACACCTTGCAAATAAGATAGATACGATCTACAAGTATGCAACAAGTGAGATATGTTTTCACAAGCAGTTAGCCGAATATTTTCACGAAACACTACAGCCTTGTGAGAGTCGTTGTGATAACTGTTTAGAGTCTGATGCAAAACGTCAAGATATTACAAAAGAGGCACAGATGCTTCTCTCTACCATCTATAAAACAGATCAAAACTTTGGGAAAAACTATATTATCGATATTTTGAGGGGCTCTAGTGAGCAGAAGATTTTGGCAAATGGTGCAAATAAGCTCTCTGTCTATGATATTGGAGGGCATCTGAGTAAAAAAGAGTGGTTTGTCATTGTCGAGCGACTTTTAGAGTTGAAAATCATCACTCTTGGAGATTTTTCAACACTTAAACTCACGCAAGATGCTATCAGCATCTTAAAATCTCAAAAACTTGTAGATATCAAATCTTCACGCCTACAAGTCGATAAAAAAGCAAAAGCTGTACGGCAGGTTGAAGAGTTTGAATTTGACAGAGATCTTTTTGAGAAGTTGCGTGAGAAACGAACAGAGCTTGCAAGTGAGATGGGTGTTCCCGCATACATCATCTTTAGCGACAAGACACTCAAACATCTGGCAAATGATATGCCAACAAATAAAGAGGAGATGTTAGAAGTAAATGGAGTGGGACTTAAAAAATATGAGCAGTTTGGAGAGGAGTTTTTAGAGCTTATCAGCTCTTTTTAGAAATCTACTGTAAAGCCAACCCCTATGTTATACCCTTCTAATCCATCAGATTGTGCAGTACTGAGTTCTAAAAAAAATCGTGATGCCCATGTAGGTTGGATTGGAGTATTGTAGTAGGCTACAATTCCATAATTTTGATACCAACTAAAATTGACTACATCTTCTACTGTACCATTTAAGTAATTCGTATTGATATACACTTCAAATGTAACCGTATCTCTTCCATACTCTAGCAAAGAAGGTGTTTCTACACCAATATTTAGTGTTGCTACACTTGATTCTGAATCAAAAGAGAGCAATTCATCAAATGTCACAGTCGATTTTGTTTCAAAAAGTTTATATCCCAAAGTCACATAGGGTTTAAAATCATAAATGACAGGTCGATATTCACCTAAAACAAAAAACTTATAACTCAGATTACTACTATAGTTATTGTTAAAAAAATTTTCTATAGTATCACCTATATTACTATTCGGCAAAGAGATACTTAATCCAGCACGGGAGTAGATAAATTCTACTCCACCTGAAAGCATCAACTCAGATGAAAACTTATAACGAGTACCACCTCCAATACCAGCTGTAAAGGTCTGAATATGACTATTATAATCTAATGTTGAACCTGATGGTAACTGCTTTATATCTCCAACAAGATAGGTTTTACTATAACCAATATTTCCAATGATAAAATAATTGAACTTTCCATTAGAATCTAAATGGTATATAAAAGGAAGATGGTATATCTCCATATCTACATCAACAGGAGTATTTGTAAAGTGATATAAGCCTGAATTTAGACCATCTTGAGAGGTAAATATCAGGAGTGTGTTAAGTGTTGCTGCATTTACTTTATTGATCTCTTGTGTTGATAAACCTTCTAGTGCATAGAGAGAAAAAGAGAAAAAAAAACTAAGAAGGTATTTCATCAAAATCACTCAATGCTGATATATTGGGATTGCAAGAGATTTTATGCTGCATATTGACTGCTTCATATTGTGTTAATGGCATCAAAGTAGCTATTGTAGCATTACGATATCCTTCACCTTGGTTAAGATAGATAAAGAAGTTACTTTCAAAGAGGGCGAGTCTAGTTTTCAGTGCTGTAGAGTATGTTGTTATTACACCATCCTCCCTCATCGCCTTTTTAATATCTGCAAAATACTCTTTTGTCCATAACATAGGATTTGCACTAGGAGAAAAAGCATCTTGGTACACGATATCGAATCTATTTTCAAATTGAGTAATATACTCTCTTGCATCACCCAAAAAAAGCTCAATAGAGATATTTTCATCATGATACTGTAACTCCTTACTGAGAGATTGAATAATATCTCGTAAATCATCAAACTCTTTTGGATAGGTAAAATCGAGTAAAGATCTTATCAGAGATTTATCAAGCTCTGGAGAATATATAGAGATCTTTTTATCTGGTGCATATTTTTTATAATAATTAATAGTTGCCAGTGTATTAAAACCAAGCCCATAACAGATATCTAAGATAGTAACTTCATCTCTATTTTTGGTAACATTGTAAGCTGGAATAACATGTTTTAAAAGTGACTCACGTAAAGCCCCATCTTTTGTAGAGTGATAATGTTCATCATACTCTTTTGAATAAGCTGTATAACTTCCATCATCACTTATTGTAAGTTGATGCATTGCATCATTAAAGATATCCATATCTAACCATCCTTTTAACATAGAATTTTATCACACTCCAAGAGTATTTAATATTTTTATGCTAAAATTTGTCTAATTATAGTTTGAAAGCATATCAAATGAATATAAGAAAATCTTATCTTTTAATTATCATTTTTTCTTTTGGGTTTTTTATAGTCAGTGAGCTCATCTCATTTTATATTGACTACCAAAAATCAAAAAATGACATCTATCAAGATGATAAAACTGCAATAACAAACCTTCTTAATGCCCAAGAAGAGAACCTACGTATGCTTGCAAATATCTTCTCCAATGACCGTGCTGTAATAGAAGCCTATGAACAAAACAATCCACAAATAATCATAAAACACCTGGAACCAATCTGGGAAAAGATGAAAAAAGAGAAACTTGTTTATGAAGTCCATTTTTTCAAACCACCGGCTATCTCTTTTGTAAACTTTTCAAATTTCCAGTCGCTTGGTAAAGATGTCTCCGATGCAAGAAAAGATATACTATGGGTAACAAGTTCCTTCCAACCAAGTACCCATAATCTTATGTGTAAAACCTATGCAGGAATCCGAGCAACCTACCCAATCATTGATGATGGTAAATTACTAGGAGGACTCTCGCTTGGTAAAAAAATTGACTGGCTTCCAAAAGCAATTAAGAAAAATACAAACAGAGACTCTTTTTTAGTCTATACAAGAAAATCAGTGGAGACACTTGATCCAAAATATTATAAACTCTTTATGCAAAACAAAACTATAGTAGGTGATTATATTTTTGCCAATACTACCCTTAAATCACTAACACCAAATGTAATAAAAGAGATAGACTTTCATAAAAATATCCAGTACCTCAAACAAAATCATCATCTTTATCTTTTAGATAAATATCCTCTGCTTGACTTTTCACATAAAACGATGGCGTATCTCTTTGTACTCAATGATATCAAACCCTACTATATGAGTTATATTAAATCACTTTCTATGAACTTTATACTGATCTTTATTACAGCACTTTTAATCTTTTTCATCACTAAAAAAGCACTTGGAGAGCTCAACCAAAAACTACAAGAGAGTTTAGATGAGCTTAATCTCGCTCAAAAAAGTGCAAAGATGGGAAGCTATCTCTATAATGTAGAAACTGGGCATATAGACTGGTCTGAAAATCACTATACACTCTTTAAACTCAATAAAAAAAATTTTACACCATCTTTTGAAAACTTTTTAACTTTTGTACATCCTCAAGATAGAGAGAGTGTTCTAGAACAAATAGAATATACCATCCTCTCAAAACAACATCGCGCTTTTGAGTATAGAATCCTATTAAGAGATAAAACAGAACTTTATGTACGTTCAACAGCTACTCTTATTGAAGATCCAAAAAAAGGTAAATTACTTACAGGAACTATACAGGATATTACAGAACATAAAAAACTTGAAATTGAGAATCAAAAGAAAACTGAACTTTTAAGCAAACAACTCTACTCTGACGAGCTTACAAACCTTCCGAATCGTAGAGCATTAGTTCGAGATATGCAACGCTATCAAAATGCAACATTGGCTATTATTAACATTAAATCTTTTAAAAATATAAATGATGTATTTGGATTTGATGTAGGAAACTACACACTACAAACATTAGCCCAGAAACTTTTGCTAAATATTCAAAATTTTGAACTACTGCTTTATAGAATAGGAAGTGATGAGTTCGCTCTTTTAAACAATTCACTCTCACATAAACAGTTTGAAGAGTTCGTATCTAATACAATCATTCAAATTGAACATGAAGTCTTTTTCTATCTACCAAAAGAAGTCGAGATAAATATCTCTATCTATGCTGGTATATGTCTTAGCACAAGCAATAGACTGGCATGTGCCGATGTTGCCCTGAGTGAAGCCAATAAAATGCATAAAGATTATGTAATCTACTCCTCTTCTGAAAATCTTATAGAAGAGCAAGAGCAAAAAGTAAAAATAATAAACATCATTAAAACTGCCCTTCAAAATAACAAAATACTTCTTTTTGGACAACCTATAGTCGATAGAGATGCACAGACACATAAGTATGAAACACTAGTTCGACTCGAACATGATGGAAAGATTTTATCACCCTTTAGCTTCCTCGAGATTGCGAAAAAAACAAAATATTACCCATTGATAACACGAAAGGTTATCCATAGAGCGCTTGAAGTATTTAAGGAGAGGAAAGAGCAGTTTAGTATCAACCTCGTAGCTGAAGATATTTTAAACGAGTCAACACTTGCCTTCATTCGTAAAGAGATTCTCTCTTTTAAAGACAAGGAGCGTATCATTTTTGAAATTGTTGAATCAGAAGATATCTACCAAATTGATGAAGTTGCAGAGTTCATAAAAGAGATGCAAAACCTTGGCATTAAGATTGCTATTGATGACTTTGGTACAGGTTATTCCAACTTTTCATATCTTATGGAGTTGCAACCAGACTATCTTAAAATTGATGGTTCTCTAATCAAAGATATAGATACAAATGAAAATGCAAAAAATATTGTCACTACAATCGTTACATTTGCAAAAGAGTTAAATTGTAAAACAGTAGCTGAGTATATCCATTCAAAAGAAATCTTTGAAATATGTAAAGAGTTAGGAATAGATGAGTTCCAAGGCTACTACTTTAGTGAGCCAAAACCTCTATAATCCATTACCCCACATATGCATCTTTTTTGCCATGACAAGATCATACTCATCTAAGAGATCGATGTAGTTTGGTGCACGAAACTCAAACTTCTCTAAAAGCTCTTTTGTCGCTTCTATATCCATCTTTCCTTTCTCTTCCATTATGATGATCTCTGCAGTGTTTGCAAGGGTTGTATAGGCTACTTTTAAAAGAAGTTCGGGGTTTGTATGTTTTTGAAGGATATCTTTAAAGATTACAATATCATGATCTCTTGGCAGTGCACGAAAAGGGACATTGAACTTTTTTATAAACTGCACTTTTGCATCACTGAGTGCAGGAGATAAAGCCATCTCCTCTTCACTATAGATAGCAAGTCGAAACTCACCATCTACCTTTTTAATGATATCACACAAAGCCTCTGATGTTTCATCTGGCTTTGTAGTGATTTGAATGTATTGATTCCCCGGAAGTGGGTTAAAGAGCTCTAAAAACTGATCTAACTGCATCTTAGTAAGCTAAGTCGTGTAACTCACGGAATAAAAACGCTTCTACAATCTCATCAATTGTCTTTTGTGTATGTGCAACTAGTACTATCATAGACATATTAATAAAGTCCATAACAGGTTCTCCATCACTACACACAACTACAGCCTCAGGCCATGCTTCAAAAGCATCATAGCTATCTGAGTGAAGGACTTCTACTAATTCACCCTCTTCTATACGTAACTCTGCCCAAGTTTTAGCTTCAAGTACTGGTGTTATTTTTGCTTCTTGCACATCTGTGCTATCCATTGGAATTACTACTAGCATGATTTGTTGATCTCTTTGAGTTTTTTCTTTGAAAGTTTCAGTTTTTCATTATCCATTGCACCAATCTTATGTGCAAGAACATCAGATGCTATCTTTTTAGCATTCTTTAGTGAGTGCATTTTATATGTTCCGCATTGATAGATATTTAACTCTGGAATATCTTTTTTACTCTTGACTTTAAGGACATCTTCCATAGATTTTTTCCATGCAGCTGCTACTTTCTTCTCACTTGGAGCACCAAGCACTGACATATAAAAACCTGTACGGCATCCCATAGGTGAGAGATCAATAATCTCTACATTTTTAGAGTTAAGATGATCACGCATAAAACCGGCAAAAAGATGCTCTAAAGTATGAATACCACGTCCATCCATCTTCTCTTTATTTGGTTTGTAAAAACGCAAATCATAAACAGTGATAGTATCACCCGATGGTGAACTCATAGTTTTTGCTTTACGCACAGCAGGTGCTGGCATCTTTGTATGATCAACGGTAAAAGAGTCTAATAATGGCATTTTGAAAATTCCTTCAATTTAATTAGAAGTATTTTAGCAAAAAAGTTTAATGATTAATTGAAATAAGAAAATTTACTCTTAAAAAATAAGGGATAAAGAAGTTTAAAATACTAAAGCTTTACAGATTTAGTGAAGATTGTGCAAAACATCCAATAAAGGCTAGGCTTAAAGCCTGCCGTATTGGATTTTTGTGCAAGATTTGCTGAAGCTGTGAAGCGACTATACCCGTGCTTCTTCACGGCGGTTAAGATACGCCCAGTTAGCATCAACTCTCTCTTGCCACTCTTTGATAAGGTATTTATACTCATCTTTAAATAAGTGTTTAAAACGACCTTGTGCTGCAAGATACTCTTCAACAGGCACAACATTTTTCGGTCTATAAGTGATGTTTAACTCATGACCATCAATAATTTCATATAATGGAAACACTAGTGTATCTGTTGCAAGATCCGCTAAATGCATAGTGTCTTTTGGATCAAATTTCCACTCAGTCGTACAAGGAGAAACTGCATTAATAAATACAGCACCTTCAGTTGCAAAACCTTTTTGGATCTTTTTAACCATATCTTTCCATTTATTTGGAGCAACTTGCGCTGCATATGGAATATGATGAGCAGCCATAATACCCATCATATCTTTTTTATTTCTTGTTTCACCATAAGAGATTGAACCTGCTGGTGTTGTTGTAGCACTTGCACCAATTGGTGTAGAAGATGAACGTTGTCCACCTGTATTTGCATAAACTTCATTATCAAGTACAACATACATCATATCGTGATTTCTCTCCATACAACCAGAGATCCACTGAAAACCAATATCATAAGATGCACCATCCCCACCAAAAGCTACAAACTTAGGATTACGATCTGGTTGCTTAAGACGACCTTTAGTCTTAAGTGCTTTATACATTGCTTCAGCACCTGCTACAGCAGTAGAACCATTTTCAAATCCAATATGGATCCAAGAAGCATCCCATGAAGTATATGGATAAACTGCTGTACAAACTTCAAGACAACCAGTAGACGCTGCAAGAACTAAATCATCATTTGTTGCATTTAAAACTTCACGCACGATGATAGAGTGAGCACAACCAGGACATAAAAGATTTGCACCCTCAAAACGGTCAGCCGATGTTGAAAACTCTTTTAAGTTTTTAATTTTTTTCATTTCACTCATACTAATTTCCTATAAATAAGCTAATTTCGGCCCACGAACACCGATAAACTGTTGTTGTTGTGTAAGTACTTTACCTGCATCAGCATTTGCTTGAAGCTCAGTATATAAATCCACTAAATGTTTTTTCGTTAAATCACGCCCACCAAGACCATAGATATAACCACTTAAAAGCATTTTCGAATCTGTGTTATATAATGCTCCAGCAATTTCATTAAAGAGTGCACCTGCAGTACCACCAGGAGCTGAACGATCAAGAGCAGCTACAGCTTTCACATCTTTGAGTGTTTCTGCAATATTAGCAAAAGGGAATGGACGGAAAACTCTGATACCTACAACACCAGCCTTAATTCCTTTTTCTCTCATCTCTTTAGCCACTTCACGAGCAGTTTCTACCGAGGTACCCATACAAACTACAGCGACTTCAGCATCTTCCATATCATACTCTTCGATCTGATTATATTTACGTCCAGTAAGTTTTTCAAATGCAGCAAATGCTTCATCTATTTTCTTTGGAACAATTGTCATCATGTCATTATGTTGACGAGCTTTATGTTCAAAATGCCAATCTTCTTCTGTTTGTACACCATGCGTAACAGGATTTTCAAAATCAAGCATATCATTCATAGGTTTATATTCACCAACAAATCCAAATGCTGTATCATCATCTATTGTATGAACACCCTGTGCAGTATGAGAAGTCATAAAACCATCTTGATTTACAATTGCTGGAATTCTCACTTCATGATCTTCACTTACTTTAAATGCAATAAAGTTTAAATCATACGCTTCTTGCGGACAATAAGCATCGAACTGAATCCAACCACTGTCACGAACCATATACATATCAGAGTGATCACCATTAACATTCAGTGGTGCAGCAAGTGCACGGTTTACAATATTTAATACTATTGGCAAACGCATACCAGAAGCCTGATAAAGTGTCTCTGCCATAAGTGCAAGACCTTGTGAAGATGTCGCAGTTGCAACACGCCCACCAGCAGCAGCAGCACCAATACATCCTGACATTGCAGCATGCTCAGACTCAACCATTACAAATTCACCCTCAACATAGTTATCTGCTTTAAATTTTGCATAACCTTCAACAATTGGAGTTGATGGAGTGATTGGGTATGCAGACACAACATCTACTTGACACTGGCGTAATGCTTGCGCAGCTGCAAAGTTTCCATCCCATACTTCAATATCTCTTAGTTCCATTTTATCAAATGCCATCTATTTCTCCTTATCTTCTTTAGCAGGCCAATTTGCTATTTCTGTCTCTTCATCTGCTAATTCTGGGAACATTAAAAGTGATTTTGGATTTGTAGGACAAACCTCTACACAAATTCCACACCCTTTACAGTGATCCATATCTATACCGATCATCTTTTTATCTCGTGAAATAATAGAGATATCCGGACAATAAACCCAACAAAATTGGCAATCAATACAATAATCTTTATTAAAAACCGGTTTCTCAATTCTCCAGTCAGCTACACTTGCAGTAAAAGAGCTGTTTGGTGAGTAGTTACGATCTTCTTGTAGTGTTCCAGCAATATCCTCTATCGCTCCATCAAAAGTACGAAGCATTGCTCCAATTTCAAATTCATCCCAACCTGTGTTTGCCATCATCAGCTCCTTATTTCACTTCATCATATGCACGCTGTATAGCGATCATATTTGCATCAATGATTTTTTGAGGTAATTTACCTAGAATTCTCTGCATACTCTCTTTAAAAAACTCGATATCATACATTCCAGAGATCTTCATAAATGCACCAAGCATTGGTGTATTTGGAATAGGGCGACCAATTGTCTCTTGAGCGATTTTAATACAATCCACAGTGTAAACTTCTTTACCCTCTAGCTTTGGTTGAGATGCGATTAACTCATCAGTACTCATATGCGTAGTAATAATATACTTTGTATCTTCTTTACCATTAATAGTTACATCAGATGTGTATACTAAAGCAGGGTCAATTACAAAGACATAGTCAGGTTCCATATATTTTTCATGATTCATAATGATCTTATCATCAACACGGTTGTATGCAGTCATTGCAGCTCCACGCTTAGCTGAGCCGTAAAATGCAAATGCTTGTACATGCTTCCCAGTTGTAGAAATAACGTCTGCCAAACCTTTAGCACCTGTTACAGCCCCTTGACCAGCACGACTATGCCATCTAATTTCTAGCATAAATTCTCCTTCTATTTTGTCAAGAAATATTTAAGTATTTTCTA
>Ga0256843_1004001_pt1 | contig 10004 bp, 5 predicted proteins | sample AlvinellametaG_FD_191572 | JGI IMG/M metagenome (GOLD analysis project Ga0256843, IMG submission 191572) | Pompeii worm associated microbial communities from hydrothermal vent at the East Pacific Rise, Pacific Ocean - Alvinella | ecosystem: Host-associated > Annelida > Integument > Unclassified ... | reverse complement strand
GAGAGTGAAGCAGATGCGGTTGATCTTAACGGTACGCTTGAAGAGAGTGGTAAGATCACTGCATTTAGTGTAACGGATGAGGATGGAAATACGATAGACATTGATCCTGCCGATGTAAGTATCGATGATGATGGAAACTGGTCGACAACTGTTGATATGAGCGATCTGAGTGATGGTGATCTTGCACTGAGCGTGAGTTTTGAAGATGAAGCAGGCAATACAAAAACTTTAGAAGATACACTCAGTAAGGACACAAGCGGTTCTAATACAGGAAGTGTTCAAGACAGTGCGATAATCGGCTGTGACTATACAACAAGTTCAGGTGTACATGGTACGACTGATGCCGATGGTAATTTTACATATAATGATGGCGATACTGTTACATTTACAATAGGCGGAGTAAATCTGGGAAGTGTAGATACGAGCAGTGTGCATGATATGGATGGTGGTAATTTCCTCTTCTTGCAAGATCTAGCAGGTGTACCTCTTGATGATTATAACAATGAACAAGTAGAGAATATGGCGCTCTTCTTACAGTCTCTTGACAGCGATGGTGATGCAAGCAACGGTATACAGATCTCAGATGAAGCTAAAGATGCTCTTGCTGACTCAACACTTGATCTGACATCAGCAGATGTAAGAGAGTCTGACATAGCAAATGTACTTGATGGACTTGTTGATGCAGGTGTAAGCGGAGTATCTACTCTTACAGCAGAGAGTGCGGCACAAATAGAGTCAGATATGATGAGCCATGTACAAGATACTATGACAAACATCGTAAGTGATGCAGTAGATGGTACTGCAGCCCAAGATATGATGAGTAGTATGACAGATATGATGAGCGATATGACTGATCTCAAAGATGAACTCACAAGCGGTGAACTTCATACAGAGGATACGACAGATGCTCATGGTGTGGATCTGGGAAGTATCTCTGAAGATGGAAGCATCACTTTTAGCAGTGAAGACCTGCTCGCGAATTCAACAGCACTGCATGGTGCAAGAGACGGCTCAGACCTAACTGTAAGTAATGTTCATGTAGATCCTTCATATGGAACTATCACTCAAAACGAAGATGGAACATTTACATTTACTCCGGCAGAGATAAACGCAGATGTAACAGACCTGCCAATTAACTACACAGTAAATGACTGGACTGCATCTGAAGATGTAACGGCTGTGTTGGATGTATCTAATGTCAATGGTGAATCAAATTCTACTGTTATGACGCATGATATTGAAGTTTATTCATCTGGTTATGATGACGGTGATTTTAGTGAGCTTGATAGAGGTGTGACAATAGACGGAGAACATGTAGGCGGTAACCACAGAGGATTGACATTAACAGTAGTTGATGATGAAGGAAATCTCAGCTCTACGCAGACATTTGATACTTACGGTGATTCTAATGCTTCTGCTGAATTAGTCACAACGATAGAGAATCTTCATTTAGAAGATGGTGATAGAGTAATCGTTACAACATCAGATGAGTGGACACATCAATTAAGTGATGAGGCAAAAGATTCACTTGAGAGCATTGGTGCGGATAGAACTACACTTGATAGTGCGGAGTTTAGAAGTGCATATGTATTAGTAAGTGAAAAAGATGGTGATAGTTTTGATGTGCAAACACAAGATTATCAACCAAGATATGCTGATAGCGGTATCTCATATGACATCGCCCCAGAACCTCTACATGTAAATGAAGGACTGGAAGAACAAGTGATCTTTAGTGATAATTTTGATGATGGTAATGCAGACGGATGGCATGAGATCAGCTTCAATAATGTGGATACTGGGCATTGGAATGTTTCAGATGGTGCAATTGGTGAGAAGAGTAATGCTGCAAGAGGTATCATTGCTCACGACATGGGTGATAATGCTTCCATGAACGAATATAAGATCTCAGTGGATGTCAATGCAAATACAGGAAATACTTACAATAATGATGTAGGAATTACATTTGGTTATCAAGACAGCAATAATTACTACACAGTAGAGTGGACGGATTACTCTACAAATTATGAAGATAGCTTGTCTAATACATATCAGGATTTTAATCTTGTAAAAGTTGAAGATGGTGTGAAAACCGTACTTGATACTATTGATCATACAGATCTGGGCGATAAGTTCAATCTATCTGTCGATGTATCAAATGATAAAGGGATTGTTGTCAGTGTAAATGGTGAAGAGAAATTAAGCGCAGCTACTGAACATCCTCAAATAAATACATTTGGACTCAATACCGGTGATAATGACAAAGGTGTAAGTTATGATAATGTTGAAGTAGTGGCACCAGAAGCAGGACATCATCATCAGGGTGGAGCAGGTGATGATGTTTTTGTAAGAGGAGAAGAGTTCTTTGTTGATCATGCAGATCATGAGAGACCTGAGCATGATGGTGAACATGAAGAGAGAGGTCATCATGGCAGAGAAGATCATGAGAGACCTGAACATGATGATGACCATGAAGAAAGAGGTCATCATGGCAGAGAAGATCATGAGAGACCTGAACATGATGGTGACCATGAAGAGAGAGATCATCATGGCAGAGAAGATCATGAGAGACCTGAACATGATGATGACCATGAAGAGAGAGGTCATCATCACGGTCATGAAGATGATAATATCTTAGGACATCATATTGATGGTGGAGCCGGCTTTGATACCTTAGTAGCTTCTGACAATCATATGAATATAGATTTGAGTGTTATTGATGACAAAGCATCCAATATTGAGGCTATCAACCTTAATGATGGTGAGAATCAACTCTTAAATATTAAGCTAGAAGATGTGATCAGTATCACAGATGATGACAATACACTGCGAATTGAGGGTGGTGAGAGTGACAGTATTAATCTAAATACACACGGGAGTGATGCCGAGTGGACCTTAGGTGACTTTAAAACAGATACTGAAACAGGAGCTTCATACCAAGAGTATATTGGTGGAGAGGGTGACGATACTGTTACACTTGAGATCAGTACAGAGATACATGTAGATGAGAGTTGATAGATAGCTTAGGATTTTTTCAAGGAGAAGGTGATCGTAGTTCCTTCTCCCAGTCCCTCACTCTTCATCTCTATATCTCCCCCTAAAAGTTTTGCCATTTTTCTACTCAAAGAGAGACCAAGCCCTGTTCCCTTATGCTGTTTTTGCATGATGTTCTCAAGCTGTGTAAAGTCACTAAAGAGGAGTTTTATATCTTCTTTTGCTATGCCTATACCGGTGTCAGTGATCGTGATAAATATGGAATCTTCATTTTCCTTGACAGTGAGTTCAATAGAACCTTTATCTGTAAATTTGATTGCGTTTGAGAGAAGATTGATGATGATCTGCTGAAATATTTTAATATCGGTCGTTATTTGAACTCTTTGGATATTATTTGTTTGAAAATGAAATTTCAGATCCTTATCATGTATCAAAGGCATAAGAATGTCCAGACTGTTTTTGAGTAACTCAATAATATCTACACGCGTGAGATATACCTCCATCTTGCCTGCTTCTATCTTTGTAATGTCTAAGATACCGTTTATCATTTCAAGCAGATAGTGTGCTGAGGATTCTATGTTGGCTATGCTGTCTTGTTGTTCATCACTCAACTCTTCATAGGCGATCATAAGCTGTGTTGCACTGATGATTGCGTTTAGCGGGGTTCTAAGTTCATGAGACATATTGGATATAAAGGCAGACTTGGCTTTTGAGACGGACATGGTGTTCTCAATAAGTCGAATCCTCTCAAGCTGCAGGGTTATCATAGCTGCAATAGAGTCATAAAATCTTTTTTCATTTTCATCATAAAAACTCTCAAATCCAAGTAAAATAGTCCCATAATACTGTTTTTTATTATTTTGAAAATCACTAACGTATAAATCAATACTAAGCGTATCTTTCTCACTTGTTTTATGTCGTTGGAAATGTAGATTTTGATTTTTTGTCAGAAGCCGTATCTGCTCTATGGAACTCTCAATACAGTCACTCTCATGCTGCGTTTGGATAATCGTATTAAAAAGATTGATAAGGTCGATGAACTGTGTCAACCTGCGTTTACTCTCCTCTTCGAGTTCCAAAAGTGCAGTGGAAGTGGTTTTCAGCATAGAGTTAAATGCTTCTGTAAGGATCTGAATCTCATCGGTCGATGAACTCTTGATCTCTTTTGTATAGTTATGTGTTCTTGTTATCTCATTTGTAATGTTTGTCAGCTCTTCAATAGGTTTAATAATCTCTTTTGAACGTTTATACGCGATATAGAGTACAACAAGCATGATAAACAGAGACATTGCAAGTATAAACTTCACAAAATCATAAAGACTCTCTAACGCAGTCGCTTTATCAACAGCATAGATGAGATACCACGGCTTTTTAAAAAAGTCGATCTTCTTGTAAACCATTACATACTTATCAGTGATCTCGCTGTGAGATTTTTGATTGAAGTTAATATGCAAATGAAGGTCTCTGCCTATAGATACTGTATGTGCTGCGTTTACTATGTATGTGTGTATGCTCTTTGTATCGGTTAAAAAGAGTTTTAGATTATCTAGATTGTAGGCTAACATCAAAAAACCAAGCTTTTTATCAGGGTCAAAAGAGGCCAGCACCTGCGAGTATATATACAGTTTTTTATCTTGTAAAAAATATCCCTTTTTATCAAGTGTAAAAGGAGGAGAAAAGTTTTGCATGAGCAGTGCTGCGTTTGACGAGGATATAATATGTTTTTTCTCATCAATAAAAAAAAGTGTTGTATTCTTTCCTATGTCCTTTGCTTTTTTCTCCAATAGTCGAGATATCTTTTTATCGATATCATCTGAGAGAACTTCATCCATTACATCCAAAGAGCTTAAAAAAGCCACATCTTTTTCTAAAGCATGCAGATGGTTGTTCATCAGTTTGAGTGTGATCTGCATTTGATGATACTGCTTGTTGACAGTTTGTTTGAGCAGTTTGGATTCGGCTAAGAACATTGTATAGATGAGCAGAACGAAAAAGGGAAGAAAACCTATAAATAAAAAGCTGAAAAAGAGTTTTTTGCGCAGTGAATTTGAAAACATCTAGTCACTCCATCGCAGTAAGATATGCATATCTTTATCTATGTTCTTTGTCTCAATATAACCAATGGCACCATCTACCTTTTTTAAAAAGGCTTTGACACTGTTTTGAGAATGTAGACTTAATGGTGGACGATGTCCAAGATAGTGCTGTTTCATCCAGTAGATTTTGAGCTTTTCATAGCTCATTCTCAAGATATGTTTATTGAAACTCTGTCTGATGCTGTTATCTGCTTCCAAGTTGATGGGCAACATCTTTATACCATTAAAATAGTGCAGTTTTTTGAGATAGATAGCTTTGATCTGATGTGCATTGATAGTGCCGATATCTTTGTTGCTTACAAGTGCATATTCATTAGCATACAGGTAAAGTGTAAGACAATGAATCCAAATAAATATCTTTGAAATATTTTTCATCAAAACAACACCGAAAAAGAGATAAGCAGTTTGTTAAATTGAGAGAGTGAATGGAGTTGATACTCTGTTTTAAAGGCCACGGGATAGAGAGGTCTGTATGTATATGCAAAAACGCCAAACTCGTCGCGTTTATTTGAAACTGCATCATCATAGGCTTCAAACCGAAAAATAGCACTCTGTTTTGGAGTGACTCTGTAGAGTCCCTGCAGATAAAAAGCGTAGTTTGTCGCTGCACCGTTGGATGATTCCTGATGTCCAAGTTCTGAAAGAATCTGATACTCTAAGGTGTCATATTTGATACCAAGGTTCACATAGTAAAGATTTTGCTCCTCTTTTGATCTTAGTTCATAGTCATCATCTTCTTCATTCTCTTCACTCTCATTTGATGAACCGTTCGTTTGAAACTCATCATCTATATATCTATAGAGTTTATTAAAGTATCCGACATTTATCTTAGACGTAAACTCTCCCTGATTGTAGGTGATACCAAGACCATAATGTTTGTTTATTTTATAATTATTGTACTTGTTGTCAAAGTCTTCATTGTTTTGAAGCATAACATCGATTTTGAGTTCATTCTCTTGAATACTGGTATATGCACAGTAGAGACCTGTTGTTGCTTCTGGAAAAATAATGTTCGTACTGATAGGGTCAGAAGTGGTGTCTCGAAGAACATTTATGGGTAAAAGGTTCCAAAATCCTATGGGTGAGATGTATTTTCCCGCACGCGCTGTGAAGTTTTCATTAAAAGTATAATCTACATAGAGTCTCTCGATATAGAGATGGGTATCCTGCTCTTCTATGGAAGTGTCATCTTTAACTTCTTGTGAATAGAGGTTTTTGTACTCAATTTCAGTGAGATATGAAAAACGTTTGTAGTTTCCATAGTTGAGGAGTGCGATATCCTCTATGCTGTATTTGACATCGTTATCTGCTTTTTTGTATTGGGCAGATGTATATCCGCCTATGTAGATCGGTAATGAAGCTATTTGAACTCCATCACCAAGTTCATAACTCTCTTTAGAGTGTAAGAGAGTTATGAGTAGAGTAAGAAATATGATTGCAAATTTCACATGCACCCTTTTTATAAACTAGAAGTATAATAACACCTAATATATTAAGGCGTAATTATAGCTACGGATTTGGTCCGTTATGACAATCATAACAGCTTACTTCATGTCCTTTTGCAAAACTTTTTGTTCCATGTTCTACACTGAGTGTTCTTGCACTGAATGTTTTAGATAGAGCTGAACCTCTGTAGTCATTTCCATGACAAGCTTTACACTGTGCGGAGTTGTTCTCTGCAACATGTTGGTGTGCACTTACCCAGTCTTGACCGATGGTATGCATACCGTGAGGTCCGCCTGTTGTTGTACTTGGCATTGTAGAGTGACATGATGTACATTCTGCAATTGTTCCACTGTGTCCTTGTACATTGATACTTTGCAAGTTATCAGAAAGATGACTTGTTGGGAAAATTGCGTGTGTTGAGCCATGACAAGCTGAACATTGTAGTTTTCCGTGACCTGTAGAGTATCTGTACATACTAACACCGGCTTGAGGTGTATTTGGATTTGTCGCAAATCTTGTATCAAGTGCATTTCTCAAAGTACCGTTTTGCAGTGCTGACGTGTATCTGTTTCCATCTTGGTGACACGCTTGGCAGTTTGGCACATCGAGCCAGCCTGTTCTACTTGCACTACCTACATCACTAAGTGTTCCATGACAGCTTTGACACTGCATCGCCTGATTTCCGTTACTGTCTTTAGCATCGCCCATAGCACCTCTTAGACACTGTGTAGTTGAACCCGGGTGACAACTGTAACATGCTGTTCTGTTTGCTGAGTCATTTAAACGCAGTCCATTGGCAGGATCGATAACACCGGCATGTTTTGAGTGCAGCGCAGTAGTAAGGGGTTGTGCATTCCCTACACTTGTAGTACCGAGTGCATTTGAGCTGTGACATGCTGCACATAGAACCGGAGTACCTGCTTTTACTGTGTCGTAAAGACTTGAGTTGTAGTCATAGCCTCTTGTTTTGAGCGTATCAAGGTCAGCTTGAGAGATAACATGGTTCTCATCGTGTAATTTCAAGATATTGAACTTGTAATCTTTAAGTCTGTCTGGATTGTTTTCCCATCCTGCTATAGGTTTTGCATCAGTTGATGTTACATTACTGCCATGACATTTGGCACAGTCCATCTCATCACTTACCGGCAGTACAATGTTTGCAGATGTAAGGATAACACCATTTGTGTCTTTTGCTATGACCTTAACCATCGGATAGTAATTCGTTGTATTTGTATCATCACGATTGATGATAGGAATCCCAGTTGCTTCGAACCAGTTGAACGTAGATGTATATGTCATTGCCTCTGGTGTAGTTGAAGCCATTTTATTACCTGTAAGACCAACATTAGGAGTGTTTGAACTTCCTGGGAAAAGTGATGTCACATAGCTCCAAAAGTTTGTTTTTGTACTACTTATGGTATTGATACTGTTGTTGTAGTCATATGACTCATAAGTGATAGTCACACCATTGGTAATATGTTTGTTCGATGTTCCTGCTTTGGTAATAAGCTGCGCATTGAGGTTGTTATACGGTGGTAGGATTGTAAAGACTGAAAAGTCGCTGCCGTCCATACAGTGCATACCTAGATCATTCCATGCAAGAAGTGTATATGAAGCAGTTGAACCTCCTGTCGTTGTACCTCCGCCGGTTGTTCCGCCTCCGGTAGTAGTCCCGCCGTCTCCATCATCGTTCTCTTCATCATCTTCATTGTCAGTATTGCTTCCATGACTGTTCTCAAGATCTGTCTGATACGTATCTTTTTCTTCAAGTGATGTTTTAAAATGCTCTTTTGCAGCATCTTTACTGACAACATCACTTTCACTCTCTGATGTAATACGTGCAATGGCCGCATCATCTAATTCAGTATTGTCTTTAGATAAGTCTATTGTGTCATTTGCAGGCTGTGCTGCTATGGTGATACCATTGCTGGCATTTTTGTCAGCGTCAAGTGTTTGAAGTACCTGTAAAATATTTACAACTCTTGCATCATTAATATCGCTTGTTCCAACCAGATCAAGAGGAGTAACGACACTGTATGAAGCATCCATCTTTTTCTTTCCAAGTGTTGTATTTCCTACTTTAAATGTAACCTCTTCGTTGAGCTTGTATTTAAAGTAACCATTCTCGTCTGTCTTTCCACTATATGAATTTGACTGATACTCTAAGCCTTGAACCTCTTTATCTAAAAAAACGCCTACACTCGCTACAGATGCAGTCGTACCTTCTGAGTCGCTAGAACTTCCGCAACCACCAAATGAAAAGATAAGTGCAAATGATGTACAAAATGCAAAATATTTCATGATATCTCCTTTTTGTTTATATCTGAGGAGAATAATAAAAGATGAAAATGAAGATTTTATGAAGATTTATTAATTTTGTAGCCAATTCCTCGAATATTGAGGATAAAATCTTTATTATTGAGTTTTTTTCTTAGATTTTTTATGTGAACATCGACAACATTGCTCTGTTTGATGGCATAATTGTCTTTGTTGAGATGTTCACTGAGCTGGTAGCGGGTAAGGACGATGTTTTGATTTTGCATAAAGAGTTCAAGCAGGTCAAACTCCGCTGCTGTAAGATTTATCTCTTTATCGTCCACGAGAACCTGATGTGTGGCAATGTTGAGAGTAACATTACCTATAGTAATAGTAGAGGACTTTTCTGTAGCATCTTTTCTTAGCAGTACTCTCATTCTTGCAAGAAGCTCTATATTTGAGTAGGGTTTGCAGAGATAGTCATCTGCACCCGAGTCCAAAACCTTTACTCTGTCATCTATTTCAGAGTTTGCAGAGAGCATGAGAATGGGAACATTGATCTGCGTTGCACGTATCTCCTTTAGGAGTTCGAGCCCGTCACCGTCACCAAGGTTCCAGTCAAGAAGAATGATTGCATAGCTGTTCTTGTCTATGTAGCTTTTTGCATCACTGTATCCAAACGCAGTGTCAGCAGAATACTTCTCATTTTTTAGTAGTTTTTGCAGCTGTTTTGCTGTTAGTGTATCATCTTCTATTATCAATACGTTCATATCTTTATCCTCGAATTACAAAAAGCTTTTTGTCCCACCCTTGTCATACATATCCTTATACCTGAAGGTAATAAGGTTTTGCATGATGGCAAAGAGGACAATAAAGTTTAAAAAACTGCTGCCTCCATAGCTGAACATCGGCAGGGGAACACCTACAACAGGAGCATAACCTATGGTCATAGAGATATTGACCCCCATATAGATAAATATCATAAATGCGATGGCAACGGTCACGACCTTGATAAAGTAGTCTTTGTTAAAGATACTTAAACTTAAAAGGTGCAGTATAAGCAGTGCATAGATCGTAATAAGTGCAAGTGCGCCCAAAAATCCTGTTCGCTCAACAACAAAGGCAAAGATAAAGTCACTTGTAGCGATAGGCAGAAACTTCATCTGCGTTTGCGTAGCACCATTCTTCTCTTTTCCAGTCCAACCTCCTGAACCA
>Ga0256843_1003999_pt1 | contig 10007 bp, 7 predicted proteins | sample AlvinellametaG_FD_191572 | JGI IMG/M metagenome (GOLD analysis project Ga0256843, IMG submission 191572) | Pompeii worm associated microbial communities from hydrothermal vent at the East Pacific Rise, Pacific Ocean - Alvinella | ecosystem: Host-associated > Annelida > Integument > Unclassified ... | reverse complement strand
TAGAGCCAGACAGCATTTAGACCGCTTCTACGTGTCAACCACTCATATGGCCTGAAAAATAGTGAGTGTGTTAATAGGAGATCTGGCCACCAGATAGCAGCCAGATCCCTTATAACGCTAGTTATGGTGCTCTAAATTGCTAGTTTTTTAGAGTTAGTGCCGTATATATGATTATAGTCGGAATAGGCACGTGTATGCTTCATCAATATGAGTCCCGTCATGATTATTAGCGCGCTCATATGCACCATCATATGTCTAGTATATATAATATCGTCCTGGTGTACCACCTTATCGTAATATGCAGTGGTGTTCTTAATGGTGCCACTGATCTGGTTAATAGACTTCAATATAGCGTCTATATGCTCTATAGGCTCTCTAGCCACTATTGTGACCAATATAGTCAGATATAGTAGTATGCTCATTATCATTATACGTATTGGTTTACTATTGTACCATGTGTATAGCCAATTACATCTTAAACAGCTGAAAAAAGCCATTATGCGGCTATAATGACTAGTTCCTATGATAGTGTTATAGTCAATGTGATTGATCCATTAGAGTCAGATCCCTGTAGTTCGCGTCCAGACTCGTCTAGCAGCTTGAAGTTGATCATCTGATCAGGTGACACCACGAATGGCACTCTTACTGCACGATTAGAGTGGTCTGTGACTACTAGCTTACCCTTATCCTGGTTAATGTCTATCTTGGCTATCACTCTGGTCACTGACTCATTGGGTATTACGATGTTAGAGGTGGTATTAGGGACAGCACTAGATACTAGGTATATGTGGTTAGTACTATTGCTGATTCTGGGTATGCTTGTCCCTGTAAAGCTACTAGCATTAGGCTGATCCCATATGCTATCAGGGAACCCCAACATAGTAATTAACCTTCCAGGCACCTGATTAGCAGTACGCACAATGCGGAAGTCCACTGAGCATGATATAGTCACTTTAAGCGACGTAGTGCTGAACGATATACTGAATGATGGGTCAATGGTGGTAAGCACTGCTTGTATAGCAGCTAGTAGCTCATCCAGTGAGTATGAGCCATCACTGATATGTACTTCTGATGTAGTACCATCTATATCTATCCAGAATCGGGTCCAGTCCTCATTATAGAAGCTCAAGTCAAGTGGGCTAACTATATGGTCTGATAGCATACCACGCGCATCATATCCATGAGTATCAGGATATGTGCATAGTTCACGTATAGATACGTTAGTGAATGGTAGATCAGTGTATCTATCTGCTGACTGTATTGATGGTGTTAGGCTATCTCCATTCAAATCGATCAAGAATGGCCAACATGCATGGTTAAACACTCTAGTAGGTTCTCCCAATGCGGTATAGCCCATTCTGATAGTAGTGGTGTTGGTAGTTACATCGGTAGTCCATATCAGAGATCCTCCTACTATATTGTTAATGCTGCTCAACAGGTCATCTACTGATTGATCGTAGTCTAGTGGTATGATATATACATGTACTATAGAGTTCAGTGATGCATCTGAAGTAAGAGTATCCCACATACCTCCATATGAGTACCTAGTGCTATAGAACCTGATTAAGTGCTCGTACGCATCAGTCAATGTAGTATCTGATCCTACTATGGGTGTGATTAGCTTAATAGTACGCGTACCAGTCATAGATGATAGCTTAGAGTGGTCTAGCACTAGTTCTGACACTAGAGTGTTATGACCATTATTGTAATCCATGCCTATGGCCTTATTGAACGTCGATGTACCCCATTTCCAGTAGTATAACCTATTGAAGTAGTTCCTACGTGCAGGGAATACCACCTCCATATGATCAACTACCCATATGAACATCATATATAGATCTAACTCTGGTATCATCTGCTTAACAGCGTAGTATATGGCTTCAGATAGCTTACCGAAGTAACCATACCTGAATTCATGTGTTCCTGCTATGGGGACGCCTGTTATCAGTGTATCTCCCTCAATTGAGAAGTACTCGCTGTTTAGCCAATTAGTATTATCCCTATGGTATATAGCCCTATTGAGTTGAACTACTACTTCACGACCCTCATAGTTAATCACTAGTGGACCAGCTAGTTCTATAGTATCTGGTATGTATGGTACTGATATGCAGTCACTATGGAAGTATGACACGCTTAGCACTGTTCTGCATAGATTGCCATTAAATGATCTGAGGAACCTATATGAGCGTGACCAGTTGATATCAACATCATAGTTGCCTGCTATAGTATCCTGATTCAGTATGGGATACGATAGTGACTTAGCGAATCGTAGCCTACCAGATGGATCTAATGATATGCTAGATGTAGTACCATGCTTATACATGCTGCTATTGTAGTTATCTGACTGTTCTATGACGTTGTTTAAGTAGTCTAGGAACTCGACATAGTCCTCAAACCGTCTAGTGCCTATATTATGCGATATATGAGTGAATTGACCGGCCATTGATCCGGTCATATAACTGAATGTACTGTTGATGCGCTCAAACACGTTATATATAGTGTTCCATAGTACTGTGCGCTCAAGCTTAGCATATGCGATTGACCTATGTAGCGGTGATACTATGCTGAAATCGAATACAGACCGCTTATTATCGATGCTATTAGTCACATCCTTCTGATCAGTAGATATGACTAATGTGCGCTCATTGTCATCAGTCATTTCAAGACATGAAAAAGATAAGCCCTGTGGGCCATAACAAGCATATAGCAGGCATATCAATGATTAGGGCTCATTGTGGATCGTAGTATTAGATTGATCACATCCATCACGCTATCGATAGTCATATGCGTATTATAACTGTCTATCCTAGATAGTAGCAGTCTTGGCTTGATCAGCTTGAATAGGTCAGATCTATATAGCTTATTATATGCGTTATACACCTCTATCTGCTTATCTAGCCTCTCTGTAACATCACTAGTATTATACTTACGATTCCTAGCAGTATATGGGTCCACATCTAGGTGAAACACTATATCAGGTATGATTAGGTTAGACTCGCGTTTGATTAGCGACTCTAGCGTATTAACGTATGATAGCTTGGTATAGCATATACCAGAGTATATATAGCGATCACATAGTACGAAGTCATATGTATCGATCAGTTCAGCCAGCTTATCCTGATGTTCTATGCGGTTGTAGTAGAACAGGTTAGTTATGACTGATGGTCGTATGTCAATCTCTCCCTTCAGGTACCTATCAATCAACTGTCCAGTGAGACTAGTGCGTATTGGGAACGATATCCTATATACGCTATATCCAGATGATCGTAGGATACTAGCAATGTAGTCGAGCACAGTGGTCTTACCACTATTGTCAATCCCCTCAAATACGATGAACATGCTCTTAAAAACCAGGTATAGCCTATTTAGGTAATGCAATAAACATAATATACTGTAAGCAGCAATACTAGTAACCTTATGAGTGATACGAGTACAGTTAGTGTATACATATATACTGAGTTCGATATCAGTGATAAGTGGCTGGCCAAACTAGAATATAACGAGTATGGTCTAACCCAAGCAGATAGCCCAGATGATGCTGATTACATCGTGGAGATAGTAGTCCCTGGTTCTAAGCGCGTTATGAAGCCTACAGGCATCCATCCTGACTTCATAATCAGTAAGACCATCAAATATGATGATATGACTGGTCTACCACTACATAGTTATATCACTGCTCAGGATATGGTGTTGATGACCATCCGAGATATGATAGATAAGCATATGCTCACATTCGAGCTATATAACTCTAGGAAGGTATTCGAGATGAAGCTGGTAGAGAGCACATCAATCCCTATACGAGATAATGGTAAGATAGCTATGAAGGCTCTACAGAACAGGGTGAGCATATATGTTAAGCCTACGCATATGATAGAGCTGGTTGTGCATATCAAACCGTATGGGTTCTGGTGGAAGCGCTATAGTGATGATGACCCATATATTAAGCAAGACGTCTTCAAGATACCCATAGTAGCAATCGATAGGTCAGTATCAATACCTATATCGTTCAGTGACCATGATTCTATGCAGTTCTATGAGTTGAAGATCAGTAAGGTGTAGATATGGCTGGTATGACCCAAAAAAATCATGTTTTTCCTGCCACTCTAGGCAGTCATATGTATATTAGCGTATTACCATGTTAACGCATTGATATATAGCTTACTCTTCAGTCTCACTAGTCTCGACATTCTCAGTTGACTCCTCCGCGTCATCAGACACATCAGCGTCCTCCTCTTCCTCCTCATTCACCTCTACCTGCTTATTACGACGCTTAGTAGTCTTAGTAGCTTTGGTAGACTTGGTACGCCTAACCGGTTTGGATGCCTTAGTAGGCTTACCCTTGCTCTTCTTATCATGCTTCTTCACTACATCAGCTAGTTTAGCCAATTTAGACTCATCCAATATCTCAGATAGCCCACATGCTAGCAGACCGATCTCTATGTCGTCCATAGTGATGGTTACCCTATTGCTCTTGCTGATCTGATGCAGAATGATGTATATGATACTATACAGCACCTTAACACTATATATGGCGAACGTCTTAAGCGGGTTGTCGTAATCGTACACACTGATCTTGACAGTGCTCTTAGTCGAATCCTTACCTCCTTTAGTGTAGACAGTCTTAGATAGGTTGAATGACTTGAAGATCACGGTGTTATTGACGTCCTTATGCTTAGCGAATATCGAGAAGAAGTACTTAACGATGTCATCCTGAATGATGTTAGCGATCTGATCGTTAAGCTTATGAATGGACTTAGTAAGATTGTCAATCTTATTGAATTTGGCATTACGAGCCTTAACTGACATCTTCCTATCATTATCGGGCTTCTCGATCGATTTGCAGTCCCTGGTCTTCCTACGCTTCTTCTCATCAGTGATCTTGCTATTAGCCTTAGTAATTAGCCTGTTCTGTCTAATACAGTCGTGGAACTCGAAATTAGGTATCTCACTCTTGAGCTTGCTCCGTTCACTGATTAGCTCGTTCAATTCAGCCCTAAGTGTCATCAGCTTCTCGTGTTGGCCCTCTAGACGGTTCTCAACATCAGCATCAGACAGGAACATATCATAGATATGAGGGTTGAACCTGCTATACTTGAAGAACCTATGGATAGGGTCATCATCGTCCACAATGAGCTTGACTTCAGTCTCACTGTGCTTATCGCCTTTAGAAGTGCGTATGTGCTTGACCTTAAACATATCCACTGTCTTATCGGGTAGTTCGCCATCGAAGTAGTTCTCTATGATGAACTGCTCGAAGTCCTGGTTAATAGCCGTGTATAGCTGATTGATGCTGGTAATAAGGTACTGAGTAGCCTTCTTACCGAACTTGAGCTTAGACGGGCCTCCACAACGTGCTATGACGTCCCTGACGAGAGGCTTGATCTTAGTTGTCTGTATCTTGAGGTAGTTATCGTTCTGCATTGCGTTATATATTGTTTTGATTACTATACCCCTGAAAACTGTACTTAGATTTTAGCAAGGTGCTTAACCAGAGTGTCGTCGTAATTAGTAGCCAATATATCGTGGGTATAGCCTTTCGTAGCACGTGTATACTTGTTAGAGACGGCGATCAGACGCAGAGGGTCATTAATATCGAAGTAGTTACCACGATATACGAACGATACGCGAGGATCAGGATTATCCATGATAGAACTCAATAGGAATAGCCCTCTAGATGATGGTTTACGCATCAATGCATCATATTCGATATATTGACCCTTACTGTTGACCATTCGTATGGTAGGGGTATTGTTATTACCCATTACATGCGTATAGGCGAACATGACGTCGAAGTCAGATGTGCCTAAGAACTGCTTGTACGACCACTCATATGGTATGTCCCTACGCTTAGGATCATATAGTATTACATGCTTAGACTGGTTATAGAATAGCAGGAAGGCTACTGCTGGTCTAAGAGGCCATCTAGCTATTACATCTGGTACAGTCATACCAGTATCAGGGTAGAAGTCACGTAGCTCCTTAGTTGATATATGTACAGGTGATATACCATCATTAGGGTCGTCTGATCGTAGTTCGAACTCATATACCCTATCTTTAGTGGGCATATATGCCTTATGGCTATCCTCGAAGTATACTAGGCCTAGTATCCTATCATTTATGCGGTTAGCATCATGGAGTACATATGATGATCTCACCGGTGTACCATTAGAAATGGCCTTGCGCGCTGCAGATGATACTCCAGTAGCCAGCGCTATAGCTGACCCTATTATCACCACCAATATGATGATGACTATTACTAACGCTATAGTTAGAAACGCTCCCATCGTTTCGGGATGCTCAAAAAAACAGCATGGGGCATAGGTAATAGCCATCTCTACATAGTACTTTCGAGTTATGACGCTCTAAATACCCTATAACTCGGTTGCATAATCACACCTTGCCTGATACGAGCGTGCTAACAGTCACAGTGCTAATATATGAGTGAATGACCCGTTAGAGTTATAGCATGTTTAGAGCCCTATAACTCTGAAATCAGAAATCGAACTTAGCCCATGGGTACCTACCCATGGGGTCTTGCAATTTTCGAGTTATAGCGTGTTTAGAGGCCTATAACTCTAAAGTCCCGAAAAATCAATATGTCGTATATTGGTCCTCTAACGTGATTTAAGCCCCTGTGGACATGACTAATTTTTCCCATAAAATCGAGGGGTCCGATTTGATCGTCCACATGATAGTCATGCAGATATGGGATTACTGACTGGTGTTTAAGCCCCTATACTAGTGAGTGACGAAAATAGGGTACAAGTGGTGTCCAATCTGGTGGTCAAGTCGAAGTGGTCTTTCCGAGTTATAGCTGTCTAAATGCTGTCTGGCTCTAATGGTTAATCACACCTTGTCTGATACGAGCGTGCTAACAGTCACAGTGCTAATATATGAGTGAATGACCCGTTAGAGTTATAGCATGTTTAGAGGCCTATAACTCTGAAATCAGAAATCGAACTTAGCCCATGGGTACCTACCCATGGGGTCTTGCAATTTTCGAGTTATAGCGTGTTTAGAGGCCTATAACTCTGAAGCCCCGAAAAATCGATATAACGTATATGAGCCCTCTGACGTGTTCTAAGCCCCTGTGGGCATGACTAATTTTTCCCATAAAATCGAGGTGTCCGATTTGACCAGACACATGACACTTACACAGATATGGGCTTACTGACTAGTTATTAGACCCATATATTAGCAGGTGACTAGTAGCAGTCCGAAAAATGATGAGTTTTATGGAATGACATAGCTATCCTGGCTATCAACTCCATTAAGCATACCCTTATATAGGTATATGGCCTTGTAATACAGCCTTATTATGTCATTAGCCATAATGGTTATCTTAGGATAGGTCTGAGACCATGATTTACCTGCACTAATTGGTAGACTCTCCACTGTGGCGTTTACTGATTCTATGCTGTTGATCATGCGATCAATTATCCATTGCATATCAGGTATGGTATTGTGACATGGTTCCCAACTTTCGAATAGGTTACCCAGCTTATGCTCTATATTATCGACACTATCTGATATGAGTAGTAAGTCATTTACCTCATCCTCTATGGTCATATATCTATCACTATACTTACCATCGACTACAGTTACGAACTTATCAGCGATATTGCTTATGTTAGACACTATATTCCTGATCGAATCAGTCATTAGCTCACTATCGTAGTTCTTCATCGCTTATATGGGCTTATAATTATGTATTTGGCCTGTTGAGCTATAAATACGTCGTTTCTTAAAGCACCGAGAATGACTCGAACAGCTCAGTAATGTCCATATCATCAGACTCACGCTTATACTTGGTAGTGTCCTCCTTTATGATGAACTCATCGAATGGCTTCCTATGCATCTCATCGATACCATATTCAATGGTGTGACCACCGAACATGAAGTTGGTCTTAATGGTATTACCTCCAGTAGCACCCATCTTAGCAGCTGATACGATGTTCTTGAAGTTATTCTCGAACGATATGCGCTCCAGGTAGTTATCCTTCTGCTTATCTATCCCTGCACGTAGAGCAGCAATATGCTCACCCATTGAGAATGCGTTATCAGCGTATAGGTATATGTACTTCTTATCGATATCGATCTTGGTATCATAGTCGAATAGCTTAATCAGTGCATCTACTATCATATTACGCCCTGCTCGTATGCCGAAGTACTTATAGTAGTTAACGTAATCAGTAGTCCTGAACCGAGTTAGGTCTATAAGCCTGTTAGTGATGATATGGAGCATCTTATCATTGCCAGTACCCACTAGAGCATCATACTCATCGGTTACGAACTCCCCATCCTTATATATGACTCGTGAGCGCTTCACTATGTGTACATTCGATAGTACGCCGAATAGTGCGTGTAGATACGTCTCTAGCAGAGTCATAGTGGCTACTTTAACGCATGTGAGCCCATGCTTGTTCATATACTCCTGTAGGTTCATCCTATGAATGACTATCCACATACTGGTCTGCCCTGTATGTATGCTAGGTAGCACTAGCTTAAGCTCAGGGAAGTGAGATTCAAAGTACTCTGCTATAATAGGCATGGTTAGCCTATACTTGAGTATCTTATCTAGGTTTAGCGTACACTTGATGACCATTCGTGAGTACTTATCGAAGTCAACACCCTTGAGCTGATTAGGAGGAGTGGCTATATAATGCAGAGAGTACGTATCCACTAGGTACTTGAGCTTCCACTCAATGAACTGCTTCATCAGCATAGGCATATCCTTAGGATCCTTGGGGACTATCTCATACATGGATAGCTTCTCTGACTTGACTGATATGATCTCATTGTATGTAGATAGGGCATCTAGCCCTCCAGACTTAGCATCAGCATGGAATGAGTCGATCGACATCTGAGTAACCGGTTCGGATATCGCATATGCGGCTACACTGCCTATATATGTACCTACTTGTGCTAGAGCCCTCTTGAGCCTATCCATTATGACGTTGAACAGTAGATCTACTTGTTCAGTGGTTAGATGCTCAATCTCTACTATACGTCTGCAGTATATCCTGCTACGTAGATAGATCTTAGTACGCTCTAGTCCCTTAGCATATCTCAATCGCTGCTGATGCGTCTGCACTGATCCGTATATATCAGGTAGTCTATCTAGGAATGACTGGAATCGTGTGATATACTCCTGTGGGCTAATCACTGGCCCTTTGAACGTACCTCGCTTGATCAGCTCAGCTATAATAGCATCTACGTTGATAGGCGACTGTATCTTGAGCATCCTGATATCTATAGTATATGTACGCTTGAACAGCTCATTATATAGTGTATCCTTATCAGCTACTATAGTATCGTACTCTGCTGATAGTAGTGCCTTGAGCTCTTTAGATTGGTGTTTAGCCTTACGTAGCCTAAGCTCACTGGCTATCTCCTTATTGGTCATGTTCTTGAATGGGTACTCATACTCACGAGTATATCGCACATCAAACCCATCACCTGCGAATACGTCCTGTATGACCCTACCAGTATGATCTCTAACAGAGTAGTCTGGATATATCACTAGGGTATATAGCAGTTCGATGACCTTCTTGGTGGAATAGCCAGAATCGGCTGTTTCAGCCTTCTGATCGATCTTACCTCTCCTAGACGTTACTGCTCCATTCATGAGCTCCACCAGGGTCATGGATTCAGATAGGGATGATGTAGTCATTCCATTGTACTCTGGTCTGAAGTCACCTCTAGGACTCCATACTGTTAATCGATGCAAGTCATTCTGTGGTAGGTACTTACCATTCAGCAGCTGAATGCCATAGAACGCTAGTATCTGAATGAATAGGGCTGGTTTACCCTTAATGCCTGCATTAACTATGTCGAACAGCTGTCGTTCATCGCGTTCTAGCAAATATGGGCGTATGATGCTATATATAGCATTGATAATGGACTCTGACTTCTCGGTAACATAGTTGGATATGTAGTCGAACTTGGATATACCCTCAATCTGCTTACGCTGCTCTGAGAATATCGTATAGAAGTCCCTCTTGAAG
>Ga0256843_1003998_pt1 | contig 10008 bp, 5 predicted proteins | sample AlvinellametaG_FD_191572 | JGI IMG/M metagenome (GOLD analysis project Ga0256843, IMG submission 191572) | Pompeii worm associated microbial communities from hydrothermal vent at the East Pacific Rise, Pacific Ocean - Alvinella | ecosystem: Host-associated > Annelida > Integument > Unclassified ... | reverse complement strand
ATGCCGGCTACGGTCAACCCGGAGCGTTGGAGGATATACGTACCGAAGTACTGCGTGAACAGTTCGAGACCAATGTGTTTGGCTTGCATGCATGTACCAGACAGATCATTCCCGTGATGCGTAAGCAAGGCTACGGCAAGATCATTCAGCACTCTTCGGTACTGGGGCTCATCTCGCTTTTTGGACGAGGGGCGTACAACGCCAGCAAATATGCCATAGAGGGGCTGACCGATACACTGCGTCTGGAACTGGCAGACACCAAGATCTATCCGGTACTGCTCAATACCGGGCCGATCACCAGCAAGTTCCGTGAGAATGCCATGGCAAAACTGCGTGAGAATGTCGATATGGAGCGTTCTGTCTTTGCACAAAAGTATAAAGAGACCCTTCAGGCGAAAAAGAGCAGTGTCCCTTTTAACGAAGGGGCTGAGGTCGTTGCCAAGGTGGTCTATGATATCGTTATAGCAAAAAAGCCCAAACCTCGCTACTACATTACCAAAGCGACGGTACTGCTTGCATTCTTGAAGCGTATGCTCTCTACATCGATGCTGGATAAGCTTTTGTTAAGAGTAGGATAGGCTTTTCCAATATCTCTGTGTATGATTTCACTCGGTATTAAGTCATATTATATTATGATTAGACTACTATGTAGTGGTATTACAATACCCTATATGAAGTTATTGTATCAAAGGGAGGGACAATGGATCCGATAGAAGCGTTGGAGAGTAGTATTGACTACGGACGGCAAGAGAAGAAAAATAATTTTAAAAATACTGCGCGTACAAATAACAACTATTTAAAGCAAGAGGTGGAGCTCAATAAAACACCATTTCTTTTTTTCCCTCCTGGTAAAGAGTTTCTCTTTCTTGGGATCTATTTTGCAACACTTCCTTACATCACGGGGTTGCTTTTCCTCTTTTTTTATGTTTCGGAGGGGAAAGCATCAACATTCGGTGCGGTAAGTACCGACTCAAACTTCTTTTTGGTTTGGACGATCGGTTATGAGATCTTGGCTGTATTGGCAGTACTATGGATCATTAAAAACGCTATCTCTTACAGTATTAAAAACAGTCAAGCGATGTCACGCTCACGTCGTCAACCACCAAAGAAACGCCGTCGTTATTAACGATCGGCACTTTAACCTATGTCTATAGGCTTCTCACTATCTTAAATCCAATAAACAGGTAATCTCTCTTGAAAACAATCACTATTATCGATACATTCGGTTTCTTCTTCCGTGCCTATTTCGCACTTCCTCCGCTGCGTAACTCCGAAGGGTTCCCCACAGGGTTATTGACCGGTTTTGTCAATTTGGTGGATTCACTGCACCGTGACCATGCGACCGACTATTTGGTCTTTGCTCTCGATAGTAAAGGGCCGACCTTCAGAAATGAGATCTACCCTGAATACAAGGCCAACCGTGAATCCCCGCCTGAAGATCTGACCAAACAGCTACCTGTTGCCATTAAATGGATCGAACAGATGGGGTTTGCCAACCTCTCCAAAGAGGGCTTTGAGGCTGATGATATCATTACGACCGTAACCAAGTTCGCCAGAGAGCAGAACCTCAAAGTGCGTATCGTTTCACACGATAAGGACCTCTATCAGCTCATCGATGATGCACAGGTGGTCATGTATGATTCCGTGAAGCGTCAGGAGGTCGATGAGGAGGCGTGTATCGCTAAGTTCGGCGTACATCCTCACGATTTTGTCGATTTTCAAGCCATTGTGGGAGATAGCTCCGATAATGTACCCGGTATCAAAGGTATCGGGGTCAAAGGGGCAGCGAAGCTCATCAATAAGTACCATACGCTAGAAGCGATCTATGACGATATTGAGAATGCGGGTACACCGCGTATCCAGAAGTTGTTGCTGGAGGGGAAAGAGAGTGCGTTCCTCTCACGGGAACTGGTACGTATGCGTGATGATGTTTATGATGCGCTGGATCTAAGTGATTTTGTCTTTGAAGATAAGAACTACCTGAACTGCCTTTTGGATGAGTTTGAGAGATATGAGATGAAACAGGCGATCAAGAAAGCACAGCCTAGAGCAGGTGAAGCGGGATGTGATACGGTGAGAACGACTACGAAAGAGGCGGCAAAAGCACCTAAAGAAGCATCGTTGAGCTTTGAAGCGATCACCCTTGATACCAAAGAGAAGCTCGATGCTGTCATCGCAACGGTCGATAAAGAGACACGCGTTGCGTTTGATACGGAGACAACGGGACTGGATACGAAAGTGGCAGATATGGTCGGCTTCTCTTTTTGCCTGGATGATGCCAAAGCCTACTATGTTCCTATCGCACACAGCTATCTGGGAGTAGAAGCGCAGGTTGACATAGCGGATGCAAAAGTGGCGATCGCCCGTTTGATGGAGGCGCGTGTGATCGGGCAGAACCTGAAGTATGACCTCTCGTTACTCTATCGTCGTTACGGACAAAAAGAGGTCACACCCTTTGCCGATACGATGATCATGGCGTGGTTGAGCGATCCGGGAAGCAAGGTCGGTCTGGATGCTTTGGCGCAACGATATTTCAAATATGAAATGAAACCTTTCAAATCCTTAGTGAAGAAAGGGGAGGACTTCTCGGCAGTCTCCATTGAAGAGGCGACATTCTATGCGGCAGAGGATGCATGGATGACCTTCTTGCTCTATGGGGTCATTAAGAAGCGTATGGAGTTGGGGTCATTGACCCATTTGCTAAAAGAGGCAAAAGAGGTGGAGTATCCATTCATCAATGTACTCATTCGTATGGAGAGTCTGGGGATCAAGGTCGACCAGTCCCGTCTGTGTGCGCTCCAAGAGGAGTTGAGCCGAGAATTGGCAGCACTGACAGAAGAGATATACGCTTTGGCAGGAACGGAGTTCAATATCCGTTCGACACAACAGCTGGGTGTGGTGCTCTTCCAACAGCTGGGACTTCAAGGCGGGAAAAAGACAAAGACCGGCTACAGCACCAATGAAGCGGTATTGCAATCACTCAAAGATGCACACCCTATCATTGAGAAGATCCTAGCATACCGTGAGTATCAGAAGATGCTCTCGACCTATGTCGATCCGTTATTGAAGTTGGCAAAAAAGGATCAAAAGAGCCGTATCTATACATCTTTTCTACAAACGGGAACGGCAACGGGGAGATTGAGCTCCAAAGATCCGAACCTTCAGAATATTCCTGTACGCTCATCTCTCGGACGCAGGGTCAGGGATGCGTTCGTTGCCAAAGAGGGGTACAAACTTGTCAGTATCGACTACTCTCAGATCGAACTTCGTTTACTGGCACACTTCTCTGAAGATGCGGCACTGCTCGATGCCTTTAAACAGGGAGTGGATATCCATATGGCAACAGCAGTAAAACTTTTTGGTGAAGCAGAAGCGAAGCAGAAGCGTAACTTTGCCAAGTCGGTCAACTTCGGATTGCTTTACGGTATGGGACCTAAAAAACTCTCTGCCGAACTTGGCATCTCACAGGCGGAAGCCAAAGAGATCATCGCCAACTACTTCGATTCCTTCCCAACGGTCAAGCGCTTTTTGGAGTCGATTCAGGAGCAGGTGAAGGTAGACGGATTCGTTGAGACCATTTTGGGTAGACGACGTTTCTTTGATTATGAGAACGCCAACGGTATGCAAAAAGCGGCATTCATGCGTGAATCGGTCAATACGGTCTTTCAAGGTTCGGCAGCTGACCTTATTAAGTTGTCGATGAATGAAATAGATGGTATCATACAGAGTGAAAAACTTGATGCATATATGTTGCTTCAGATCCACGATGAATTGATCTTTGAGATCAAAGCGGATCAAGTGGAAGCACTGGGAGAAAGGTTTGCGTCTACAATGGAGCATATCTATCGGTTAAAGGTTCCGCTTGTCTGTTCGGTAAGTGTAGGTGAGAGCTGGGGTGAGCTGAAGTAGTGTAGTGAAGAGGGGAGATGCCCGATGAAAAGAGATAGTGACATTACAAAGAAGGAGTATCTTCTGCTTCTAATGGGTGTGGCTGCCCTCTATTTTTTAAGTGGGAAGTTAAGCTTTTTTCTCTCTGTAAGCAGTTCTATCGTGACCCTTGCGATCTTTTTTGCAGAGGGTGTCTCCTTAGCAGCAGTGCTTATTTACGGAAAAAGAGTATGGCCCGGCGTATTCGGTGGGCAGCTTCTGCTTGCGCTTTCATCAGGATTGGGATGGTTGCCTTCTCTTCTGATCTCTGCGATCAACAGTGCGGAGATACTCTTGGCGTATCATATTTTTCGTTATCTGAACTTTAGCCCGCATTTACGTAATCTTCATCATCTCTATATGCTTTTTGGGGTTATTATCTTTATTCTACAACCTTTTAGTGCTATTTTGGGAAACATTGTACTGGTCATGTTCGGTAACAATTCGCTCTCCATGTTAGGGGTCAATCTCTTCTCTTGGTGGTTTGGTAATGTCATGGGACAATTGCTTATTACCCCGATGTTGCTTATTTTCTACCGAGATCGTCAAAGCCTTTCACTCAAACCGTTGTTGATACTGCTACTCTTTCTACTCTTCTGTTATGGGGTGTTCTTTTATGCTCCTATTGAAAATATGGCATTACTCTTAAGTATCACGATACCTTTGATCGTTTTCATATTGGTCTATTTGGGGTTCATCTATGCAATGATCGGGGTCTTGATACTCTCTTTGGTTTCTCTCTTCTCGATGCATGAAGGGGTGGGCATATTCACTGCTGCACAAAGCAGTATGGATAATTTGATCAATATTAATTTTTATATCTTCGCACATATTTTTGTTATCTATGTATATGGTGTGCTTATCGGTGAGAAAGAAGAGGCACTGGCAACATTGGCCCGAATGAATGAAGAGCTTGAGGTACGTGTGAAAGAGGAGGTGAAGAAGCGTCAAGAGAAAGAGGAACTTCTGCTTGTTCAGTCACGTCAAGCGCAAATGGGAGAGATGATCAGTATGATCGCCCACCAGTGGAGACAGCCGCTTAATACCCTCTCTCTTCTGGTGCATAAGCTCTACATTAAATCACAGCTAGGTCCATTGGAAGATACGTTTATTCATGATTTCAAAGAGAACTGTACCCGACAGATCAGACAGATGTCTCAAACAATTGAAGATTTCCGGGCATTCTTTAAACCGCAAAAAAAGCGAAAGTGTTTTCATCTTGATTCTATGGTAAAAGAGGTGACCCTTTTGTTGGAGCCTCTGTTTCAAAAAGAACAGATCCGTATCGAATTGGATATCCATGCCAATATACAGGTCAACGGTTTTGAAAATGAACTCTCGCAAGTACTGATCAACCTCTTGAGCAATGCCAAAGATGTTATTTTGCAGCATGAAATATCGGTGCAGAAGCGTTTCGTACGTGTTGGTGTAGAAAAAAGAGAGAATGAGGCTTATATCTATGTTGAAGATCATGCCGGTGGGATCGATACGGCTATTATCGATCGTATTTTCGATCCTTATTTCTCTACTAAGGAGGAGAAGAACGGAACGGGTCTTGGACTCTATATGAGTAGAACGATCATAGAAAAACATATGGATGGCAAACTCTATGTGCAAAATACGGAAGATGGTGCGATGTTTGTCATCGTATTGAAAATGCAAACGTGTTAAAGTGCCGTTATAGTTCCTGAGGACAGTTGTCTTTTTGAAAGAGGATCTTCACTACATGTTCGTTGAGTAATACCTTTTGAATGGATGATCGGTAGGAGATGATCTTGATCCCATCTTCATGATACGTGGTTAAAGGATCGATATTCATATTGCCAAGAATGGTTTTTGCATCATCATAGTAGACTGCGGCACCGATTTGGTCGATCTGCTGTCTATGGGTGATAAGGTGGGCATAAAATCGTAACATCAACATGGTTGCCGCTTTTTCGTTCCATGCAAAGAAGTGGGTGATGATGTGTGAACCGCACTCTTGAAAAGAAGCGAAGTCCTCATCTGTAAGTTGATTAAAGGGCATTTCAAAATGAAGTAGGCTTCTTGAAACGTGTTTTTTTACCCTTAGTGCAAAAAGAAACCCGATGATAAAGCCTTTATATTGGGCGGTAATAAAAAAACTACTAGGATGTAGTGACCATCGATAAAGATGTTCTGTGTCGATCTGTGTAAGTGAAGGGTGAACACTGTTTCTCAAGTCTGCGGCAACTTCTAAAAAGGTATGAGGCTCTTTAAGGTGTCTTACATGTGTAAGTGAGAGGTGTTCTGGTGTCATCATATGAGAGGGAAAGTTCATGATAATGTCTTTTGTTTTACCAAGAATAAGCTTTTTGATCATCATTTGGCATAGGTGGGTTTCGTTCTCCGGAGTCGAGATGTCACTGAAACAGGGGAGTACTTCATGAAAATGCTCTTGAAAAAAACGTAAAATACTTACTTTTTTAGATGCTTTGGGTTGGGTAATGGAGCGTTCCCATTTACTGAGTGTCGTCGTATCGAGTCCGGAAAAGAGTACTGCATCAAAAAGGTAAAGTCCCTCTACAAGTTGTTCTTGGGTCATATGTGCATTTTGTCGACAGGTACGTAAAAATTCTCCGAATTTCATCACTATCCTCATTTTTGACTTATGAAAGTATAGCGAAAGAAGAAAAATAGCTAGGGTACGTTTTCAGCTTTTCACATTACTAGGCGTTTTTTCTATTTTCAATACTGAAAAATGCCCTTATGATCTTTGTTCGAAAGTACTAGAATTGAATAAAAATATTAACAAAGGATCATCATGAACAGTGGTATAAAAAGGATCATACATTTAGGGTTACGGCACAAATGTGTGGGAGAAGTGGTTGATATGTTGAGGAAGGATCTTAAAATCTCGGTTGATGATGCGGAGATGTTCTATAGGATAGGAGAGGTACTCTATGAACGAGGAGAGATCCCCAAGGCGATACACTATCTGAATCGAGCATTGGTCATTGCACCGCAACGAGATGACTATGCACTGCTTTTAGGGATGGCGTATGAGGCTATAGGGGAGGAGATCGCAGCCTTTTGTGCCTATAGAAAAGCGGCAAGATCATCATATGAAGAGGCTTTTGTTCAGAGTCGTTTGGCATATTTAAGCATGAAGAAGTCCTTAAGAGGAGAAAGGTTATTGTCTAATTAACATCTCGTTAGTAAACATCGGCTATAATCGCTACTTATTACGGCATAGCCATCAATAAGGGACGATAACGATGTTGAAAAAACTACTATCAATGAAGATGGCGGTACTGATGCTTTTCCTCTTCGGAGTGATCGCCGGTGTCGCTACTTTCATTGAGAACGACTACGGTACACAGACGGCACGCGCGCTTATCTATAAAGCTAAATGGTTCGAGGTATTCTTGGCATACTTCATTGCGATCTTGACCTATCAGATCATTAAATACAAGACCTACAAGACCAAGTTTCCTGTCTTTTTATTCCACTTCTCTTTTATCATCATCGCATTGGGTGCACTGATCACCCGTTATGTCGGTTATGAGGGGATCATGCATATCCGCGAAGGGGATCAGACCAATATGATGGTCTCCGATGTGAAGATCATGGAAGTGTATGCAAAGAGTAAGGATGGCAACGCCTCTCTTGAGAAGGAGCTTTTCTTCTCGACCATGACCCAGAACCACCTCTCTGAAACATTGAAAGTGGGAAATAAAGAGGTACGTATCGAACTTGAGAAGTACCTGCCAACTGCGGATCAGGAGGTGGTCAAAGACCCTAAAGGTACGACACTGCTTGAGATGAAGGTCTCTGCGGGCGGTCAAGGGAAGATCTACTACATCGCAAAGGGAAGCTATCAGGATTTCGGTACCTTCTATGTAGCATATGATGCAAAAGATGTCCCTTCTAATAAGCCTGTGTTCAAGATCAGCGGAGAGCCCGACGATCTATACGTGAGCTTCCCGTTCTCTATTCAAACGCTCAATATGGAGACACGTCAAAGCGGTACGATGGAACCAGGCAAGAACCCGCTTACACGCCGTAAGCTCTACCGTTTCGGAAGCAATGCGGTGGTATTGAAAGCGATCCATGAGAAGGCGAAGGTGAGAACCGTGTCGCATTCGCTCAAGACCAAATCGGGTAAACCGGAGTATATCAAGCTCAAGGTCAGTGTGGGCGATAAGAGCAAAGAGGTGGTCTTCGAGCCAAGAAAAGGGCAGATGGGTGAGCTCAAGGAGTTCACGCTTGATGGTGTGGATATTCAGATGCGTATCGGATCGAAGATGATCAAGTTGCCATTTAGCATTAAGCTGGTCGACTTTGAACTTGAGCGCTATCCGGGTTCTATGACGCCGGCATCATACTCAAGCCGCGTTGTGCTTATTGATAAAGAACAAGGGATCGAAATGCCGTATCATATCTATATGAACCATATTCTTGACCATCGTAACTACCGTTTCTTCCAATCCTCTTACGATCCGGATGAGAAGGGAACGGTTCTTTCGGTCAACCACGATCCGGGAACACTGCCGACCTATCTGGGGTATCTTCTTCTGGGTATCGGTATGATCTGGAGTCTTTTCATTCCTAACGGACGTTTCCAGAAACTCTTGCGTGGGGCAAGAAAGCTTCAAGAGGGGACGGCTGTTGCCTTTATGGTCGCGCTCTTTGCCTTCTCTCCTCAAAATGTACATGCAGCCTCTCCTGAGGTCGCACCCGAAACACTCAAAGCGATGCAGGCGTACAATGCCGAACATGCAAAGAACTTCGGTACGTTGGCCGTGCAGGATACCCGTGGACGTATGAAGCCGATGGATACGGTCGCACACGATGTTATCGCTAAGATCACCGGAAAGACCACATTCTTCGGGCTGGAGCCGACACAGATCTTCCTTGGGATGATCATGCAGCCAGAACTTTACCAGAACGTGCCGATGATCAAGATCGGACACAAAAAGATCGCGCTTGAGCTTGGTTTGCCTGAAGATACGAAGTATGCCAAGTTCACCGACTTCTTCAGTCAAAAGGACAATAGCTACAAGATCTTCGATGCCGTGACCAAAGCAAGCCGTAAAAAACCGCTTGAGAAGTCGCAGTATGATAAAGAGCTTCTCAAGATCGATGAGCGTGTCAATGTCGCCTATATGACCTATCAGGGCTCATTGATGCGTATCTACCCTAAGCCTAACGATGCCAACCATAAGTGGGTCGCACCGCTTGAGGCGCTCAAGACCTTCCCTGAAGTACAGAAGCAAGAGGTGCAGATGACCATCTCTGCATATTTCGCTACCGTCGGGCAGGGGATACGTACCGGTAAATGGGACAATGCCAACCTTGCGATCAAGGCGATCAAGGTCTATCAGAAGAAGTACGGGGCGGATGTTATGCCGAGCGAGAAGCATATCGAGATGGAGATCTGGTATAACAAACTGGGGCTTTTCAGTAAGCTTTTCCCTGTCTATTTGACACTGGGGATGGTGCTGCTTATCTTTGCGTTCGTACAGGTGATGAAGCCAAGCTTCAGTCTGAAATGGGTCATGCGTATCTCTTGGGGTATCTTGATCGTCGCCTTTACACTGCACCTTATCGGTATGGGTATTCGCTGGTATATCGCAGGGCATGCCCCGTGGTCGAATGCGTATGAATCCATTGTATTCATCGCCGCGGCTACGGTTCTAGCAGGTATCATCCTTGCACGCCGTTCACCGTTCGCATTGGCAGGTACGGCGTTGCTGGCAGGCTTTACGATGCTTGTTGCGCATATGAGCTTCATCAACCCTGAGATCACCAACCTCGTTCCTGTACTCAAATCGTACTGGCTCATGATCCATGTTGCGACCATTATCTCCGGTGACGGATTCCTCGGACTTGGTTCGATGCTCTCATTGATGGTATTGATCTTGTTCATTATCCGTGGGAAAGAGGGGAATGCCAACATTGACCGTGCGATCAAAGAGTTGACCAATCTCTCTGAGATGGGGCTTATTATCGGGTTGATGCTCATGACCGTGGGGAACTTCCTCGGTGGTGTCTGGGCGAACGAGAGCTGGGGGCGCTACTGGGGTTGGGACTCCAAAGAGACATGGGCGGCAGTGACCA
>Ga0256843_1003997_pt1 | contig 10010 bp, 9 predicted proteins | sample AlvinellametaG_FD_191572 | JGI IMG/M metagenome (GOLD analysis project Ga0256843, IMG submission 191572) | Pompeii worm associated microbial communities from hydrothermal vent at the East Pacific Rise, Pacific Ocean - Alvinella | ecosystem: Host-associated > Annelida > Integument > Unclassified ... | reverse complement strand
TGGAAATGATATAATTTTTCAAAAATCAAGGAAAAATTATGCATTTTTACGAGCTAAAAATAAAAACAAATCTAAAAGCTCCTATTCACTTTAGAAAATCTCCTGAAGCCCTCTCGAAGCTGATAGCTACAGCCCTTATAAACTCCGGATATACTGAGCACAATGAAAAAAAACCTAAAAATTACGTCTTTTCAAATATGGGAAGAGCAGATGAAAAGGGAATTTATCAGGGTGATAAAGTTTTTTATTTCAGAACGTTCAAAGAAGACCTCGCCCAAAAAATTGCAAAGTCTCTTTTTTTATACGAAGATAATATTTTTAAGATAAAAGGTGTAGATTTTAAGGTCGTACCTCAAAAACATATAAAAGAGATATTCACTCAAAATCCGGTTTTTGTAGTAATGAAAGAAAACGGATTGTTTTGGACTTTTGAAAAAAGCGGAGATATTACTACGCTCCTATCAGCCCTACAAGACAACCTCATTCGAAAATACGAAACGACTTTTAATAAAAAAATAAAGCCTGAGAATAATTTTATAGAATACCTGCAAATCAAAAACCAAAAACCTCAAACATTTATCTATAAAGGAGCTAAATTTTTCGGATACAAACTTGAGATAAAACCCCGTGACGACGAAGCTTCTCAAAAGCTTGCCTTTACTGCTTTGGCTACCGGCCTCGGACACAAAAACAGCTCGGTAGGAGGCGGTTTTTGTATTTATAAAACATTAAGTTAATTTTAAGAGTGCGGTGTTAAAATAATTATGAATAATGATTCTTAAAATGTCAAAAAAGAGTAAGAAATGATATTTGATGTACTTGATAGAATTGATTTCGATTTACAAAAAGCTGTTTTTGATAATTATGTGCTAAAAGATGGTTTGTATGTAAGGATAAATGATAATAGGGTTGAATATTTTTTATTTAAGGATTCAAAAAAAGAAGATAAAAAGCAGCTTTTATTTAAAGATTTAGACGGAAATATTAGAGCAAATGAATATGAGTGGTTTGTTAGTAGGGATTATCTGAGTGGATATTTAAACTCGAATAAAGCAATAGACCCTCCTAAGAAGAAAATACATAGTAATAACTATTTGGCTTTATTTGTAAAAGCGTTAGAATTTACATCTGAAAACAAAGAACATTTTGCTGAAAAACTTTTTGATAATTTAAAAAAGTTCAATAGTTTTACAAAAAAACAGGAAAAAGAGGTATTAGAAGGATATAAAGATTATATATTTGATGAAGAGCGTCAAAAAGATGTGGAAAAGAAAAAAGAATTATTTTTGGGATATTTTGATGAGATAGTAAGTGTAATTGAGGAAAATGAAATTAAAAATTACATCAAAATTTTTTTTGATGAACCACTTGAAAAATATGAAAAAGAGTCTGAAATTTACTATGTACTTAAAATTTACAATAAAATAGATACTATCAGGGAAATTAAGGGTAAAATTTACGGGCTTAGTGATTTTAATATGGGGCTCAATCAGAAAAAGCCCTATTTAGAACATAAAACAAGAGGTTTTTCTCTTCCTTTTATAGTGGAAAAAGATAAAATATTTGAAGTTAAAAAGCTGTTTGATTATCTTAAAAACTTAAAAGAACCTCTGAAATACGAACCTACCGCTACTGCTCCTGGAATATATCTTCATAAACACAACGAAAACGACCAGGCGGTAATTGATGATTTTGATATTTTGGTGTTTGTTGAAGAAAATTTACCTAAAAAGTTTGAATATAAAAATTATATAGGTTTAACGAGTGACGGCAGAGCTTTAGAAAACAGGGAAATAACTACTTTTGAAGGAATTTATAAACTTATTGATGAAGTGTTTTATAACGGCAATCTAAGTAATAATTTATACGGTGATGTTTACTCTAAACTTCCAAACGATTTTCAAAACTTAATCTATCTTACAAGAGATTTGGCAAAGAATATCTTGAAAAGAGATATTGATTCACTTTTTGGGTATTTAAAATTTGGTATGAATTTTATTATTTACAATATTAGACAAAACAGACTTTTTAAAGCAGGAGAAATTTTAAATTTGATTTTAAGTATTAAGGCATATAAAGGAGAGAATGTGGATATTAAATGGACTTTGGAAAAAATTGAAGGAAAGGTTAGAAATTTAGAAGAGTTAAACAGTGATGAGTGGCATATTTTAAGCGGGCAGGTCATTAAATACTTGCTTGATAAGAGCAAAAAAAGCGATAAAAAAGCGGATATGATTGAGCCGTTTTTAAGAGCTGGAAAAACTAAAAAATTAAAAGATGAAATTGAGGCTTTATATTTTAAGTATAAACACGAAATACCTCTGAACTTTACAAAACTGAATAACGCAATTGCCTTGATTATGGCAAATGAGGAAAATGAAAAAGTCAATAAAGAAAAGCTGTTAATAGGATTACTAAGTGAGAATATATTTTATAAAAAGGATGATAAATGAATTATTGTTCTATAAAATTATATCCTCCAAATAATAAAGATTGGAATAAGGAAATAGAATTATTAAGAAAAAAAAGATTAATAGGTGTTTCTGATAAGGATAACATTTATAGTTTAAGACATTTTAAAAATTTAAATATAGGAGATATTGTAATTGTTATAAGGGGTAATAAACCTCTTGCATTAGTAAAAGTTACAGGAGAATTAATTGACTTAGAACAAGATTTTTATGATCAGTTAGATTGGTTTAGATTTAGGAGAAAAATTGAAATTTTGGATTTTGCAGATGATGATTTAAATAATTTTCCTTATAGCAGTGGTAGATTAATATGTTTTAAAGAAAAATCAGAAAGTTATAAATATATATCTGATTGGCATAAAAAGGTTCTTGGAAAAGAAAAAAAATTTTTTATTAAAAAAGTATATATAAATAAATATAAAATATTTAAAGATTTTACATTAAATTTAGAAAATAAAAAAGGAGAAATTTCTCCTGTTATAGTTTTAGTTGGAGTGAATGGTAGTGGAAAAAGTACAATTTTAGAATTTATTAAAAATTTTTACGAAATAACAAATAAAAAAGATAATTTAAGTTTTATTGAATTTTATAATGGAGAAAAAATTAATTTTTATGATGAAGAAAAAGAAATTTTAACTTTTGGTGGATATAAAACGATAAATGAAAGAATAAGAAAATTTGAAGATAATATAATTAAGTTCGATATATGTGAAGATTTAAAAAATATTAAAAAAAATATTTTATTAAAAATGAAGGAGTTCATTTTTGAAAGAAGATATAATCCAACAGTTGCATATGAAGAATTAAAATATAAAATAAACAACATTTTAAATGATTTAAATATACTATTTGAATTTGATTCGATAGATAAATATGAAGAAATTATTTTTAAAAATAAAATTACTAAACAAGAATTTATTATTGATAATTTATCCTCAGGGGAACAAACATTATTAATTAAAACTCTATATTTGTATTTACAAGATTTAACTAATAAAATTATTTTAATTGATGAGCCAGAATTGTCTTTACATCCTTCTTGGCAAAGTAGAATTTTTAAATTATATGAAAAGTTTGCTATAACTAATAATTGCCAAATAATAATGGCTACCCATTCACCTCAAATAATTGGTAGTGCTAAACCTGAATATTTAAGAGTTTTAACATATACTGATGATAAAATAAAAGTATTAGATAATTTTAATAAAAGTTATGGTTTAGAATTTCAAAAAATTCTTATTGAAATTATGGGTGTTAACGAATTAAGAGTACCAGAAATTGAAGAAAAAATAAATAGATTAAAAAATTATATTAAAGAAAAAAAACCTAACAAATTTAAACAACTTTATAAAGAATTAAAATCAATATTAGGAAGTGATGATATTGATTTACAGCTTATAAAAATGCAAGCTAATTTAAAGGGACTAAATGTTTAAAATAGAAAAAAATGAGCCTGAGTTTTTTCTGAGTGCAAAAAAAAATTTGCCTTTACAAAGTGATTCATGGGGAAATAGTCAAATTCAACATATAAGAGCAGATTTAGCAAATTTTATTTTAAAAGAACAGTTTAATTTATGTATATATTGTGAAAAATATGTTGCAAACTATCCAAATGATTGTCATATTGATCATTTTAAAAAAAGAAGTTTATTTCCAAATAAAACATTAGATTATAATAATCTTTTAGTGTCATGTAATAAAGGAAATAGATGTGCGAAATATAAAGATAAAAAAATTAATAACCATGAAGATTATGAAAAAATAATTAATCCAGTAATTGAAAATCCTGAAAATTTTTTGGAATATACTCTTTTTGGTGAAATAATACCTAAAGATAGTTTGTCTATTGAAGATAATCAAAAGGCAGAATTTACTATAAAAATTTTTAATTTGAATGATAAAGGTTTAGTTGAAGAAAGAAAAAATGTTATTAAAAGTTTATGTTATATGATTGAATATATTACTAATTTAGATGATATTATTGCAAATGGTTTTAAGCAATTTATAACTTTATGCAAATGGTTTTTAATACAAAAAGAACAAATTATTAATAATAAAATGATATGTAATGAATTATAAGGAGTATATAATGAAAAGAGCATACGGAATTATCGGGGTAAGAGCGATTATGAGTAACTGGAATGCGGATTTTACGGGCAGACCTAAAACTACGAGCGAGGGGCAGATTTTTGGAAGTGACAAGGCGCTTAAATACCCTATGAAAAGAATGTGGGATGATGAGGGTAAAAAAGTTTTATATCTTAAAAGCTATATTGAAGATAAAAAAGGTTTTCGCCCAAAAACATTGAAAGAAAGATACGAGGAACTTTTTGGAGAGCTTAAGAAAAAGACCGAATCAACGGAAGTTTTAAAAAACTTGTTTGAATGTATTGATGTTAAAAATTTCGGAGCTACTTTTGCGGAAGAGGGACAAAATTTATCAATTACAGGTGCTGTTCAGTTTGGGCAAGGATTTAATAAATTTGAAAATACGAATGTGGAAATTCAGGATATTTTATCTCCGTTCAGTGATGGGAAAAAAGTCGGAAGCGGAGAGGATGTAAACCAGTCAACCTTAGGGACTAAAATAATGGTGGATGAAGCTCATTATTTTTATGGGTTTAGTATTAATCCGAATAATTATAAAGAGTATGTGAATATGATTGAAGGGTTTGAGGGTTATACGGATGAAGATTATGAAGAGTTTAAAAGAGTGGCAAAAACGGCGGTTACCCAGTTTGCCACAAATTCAAAATTCGGGTGTGATAATGAGTTTGCTTTGTTTGTAGAGTATGACACTGATAGATATTTACCTGATTTGAGCGAATATATTGAGTTTGACAGTGAAAAAAGAGAAGTCGATTTGAGTGTGGTTGAAGAGCTTATAGGAGATAATGCAAAAGTTGAAATTTACGCAGACCCTTATAAGCTAAAAGTTAAAACGAAATATGAAGTGAGAAGTGTTTTTGAATGAAAGCATTTAAATTCAACCTAAGTGGGAAATTTGCACATTTTAAAAAGCCGGATGTCAATCAGGATGTATATTTTACATATTCTCATATCCATAAAGTAGCTTTGCTGGGGATATTCGGAGCAATTATGGGACTTGAAGGGTATCATAAGGATATAAAAGATTATCCGGAGTTTTATAAAAAACTAAAACATTTAAAAGTGGCAATAATTCCCAAAAAGTCTTATTTTAATAAAAAAATTCAAGCATTTAACAATTCAGTTGGCTACGCAAGCGGTGAGCAGGGCGGTAATCTGATAGTAAAAGAGCAGTGGCTTGAAAATCCAAGCTGGGATATTGTAGTTGCAGATGACGGGAGTGAAGAATACAAAGAATTAAAAAGAAGAATTGAATTAATGGAATTTGTATATAACCCATACCTTGGCAAAAACGAACATTTTGCGAATATTAGTAATTTTGAAGAAATTGAATTAAAAAGAGCAACTAAGCCACTTAAATGTATCTCTCTTGTACAAAAAGATAAGGTTAAAATGGTGTCAATAGGTAATAGAAGAGATATAAAATTTTACTATGAAGAATATTTGCCGGTAGGGCTTAAAGAGAAGTTTTTGATTTATGAGTATGAAAAGATGATTTTTAGTAGTTGGATAGTGGAGAGTGGGGAGATGTGGGAAATAAATGATAAAGGAGTTTGGTGTGGATAAAATAGGTACTTTTATTTCTAAAAATTTTTTGTGGATTGTAATTTTATTATTTGTTCTTTATATTGTATTAATGTATTTTACAAATAATTATAATTTTGCATTTAAAATCATAAAAATAGTTGAACCAGATGGCAAAATTAACAATTTTAGGTTTTTAGAAATACAAAATAAATACTTATTATTAAGTCTTTTTAATAATTTAATTTTAAATATTGCTGTTGCTTTATTTATTTCTGGTTTTTTTTTAAGGTATATAGAAAAAAAAGAAAAAGAAGAATTCTATAAAAAACTGGAAAATTTTCAGAAAGAAACTGCTAAAAATGCTATAAAGTCTATTTATGAACGCTTGATTGAACCAGAATTTTTTGCTATTTTAGAAAAAGATGTTTTAAGTGAAAACTTAATTAGGCATAATGCAAAATGGGATTATGATTTTATTATTAATCATAATAATAAAATTGAGTTAAAAAGAACTGTAATGTATACATTAAAAAATATATCTAACAATGTTGAAACAGAAACTTTTAAAGTTATTTTTGAAAACAATATTCATAGTAGTATTGAATTATCAGAATGTAAATATAAAAAAAAGAATGAAAATGAATATCGAGATATAATTATGGAGCAAAGTAATATTGATCATAAATTTGAAGCACAAAAGGCTATAATTATTGAACCGGGTGAAGAAGTTCAGGTAATTCTTTCAATTAAAGAAGTTTTTAAATGTGATTATGTGTATGAAACACATTCTACAAGATTTCCAATTGTAAATTTATCTTTGAATGTTAATTTTCCCAAAAACTGGATTTTTGAAATTGTTGTAGATAATTTTTCAAATCCTTTAGAAAAGATATATGTTTCTGAAAATAAAATAAAATATCAAACACAAGGAGGTATATATAAAGGACAAGGTATAGAATTTATTTTATATAAAGAAGAAAATGAAACCACATAACCTCCTCTCCCACATCCACCCCCAAAAACCACCGGAACTTCTTAAAGACCATAAAAAACTTACCCAAAAATACCTTGATAAGATTTTGCAAAAGGTGGATTTGGATAGGGTTATTGATAGTTTAGGGATAGAAGATAAAGAGTTAGTTAAGCAGATGATAATTGATGCAGTGGTGATGCACGATGAAGGAAAAAGAAATCCGAATTTTCAGTATTACGTAATGAAAAACGAAGCGTTTAAAGATTTAGCTACTGACAAAGGGGATACGAAGCATTCGTATCTGTCTGCAAAGATATTTTTTGAGAAGTATTTTGATGAGGTGGAAAAAGAAGTGGATGATAATGAGTTTTATAAGAAGTTTTATTTTTTGCTTGGGCTGTGTTACGTAATATCAAAGCACCATTCAAAATTAGGGGAATTTGAGAAGTTTGTTGATGATTTTTCGGATGAGTTTGATTTAAAAGGTATTCTTCAATATCAAAGTGTTGATATCTATTTTGGGATTGAGTTTTATGTAGTTATTAAGCTTATTTACAGCATGCTTATAAGTGCGGATTATTATGCAACTCTTGAATATATAGCGGATATTGAAGTGGATGATTTTGGTGAGTTTAGGGAAAAAGAGAAGTTTTACGAATATGAAGTTATTAAAAATATGAATAAGTTTGAAGGAGAACTTAATAAAATCAGGCGGGAGATGTATAAAAAAAGCGAAGAAAAACTGCTTCAAAACCTTGATAATAATATCTTCTATCTCAATGCTCCAACAGGTGCCGGTAAGACGCTTATGAGTATGAATCTGGCTTTGCGGTTTGAACCGAAAAAGATTTTTTATGTTTTTCCATTTAATACGCTTGTGGAGCAGACGGCGGGAGTTTTTAGAAAAATATTTGACGATGTTGTGGTAATAAACTCAACGACTCCCATTGAATTTGATGAAAGTGATATGAAGCAGTATGAGATAGTATATTTAAATAGAGCCTTTTATCACTATCCATTTATTTTGACAACTCACGTTAATTTTTTTGAGCTTTTGTTTGGGGTGGGGAAAGAAGAGAATTTTCCTCTTTGGCAGCTTGCGGACAGTGTTGTGATTCTTGATGAGATACAAAGCTATAATGTCGATAAGTGGTGGTATATGGTTGAGATGTTGAATGTTTATAGCAAAATAATCGGGTTTAAACTTATCATAATGTCCGCGACTTTACCAAGGCTTGATAGGCTACTGAATGAAGATAAATTTGTAGACTTGCTTGGAAGCGGGTATCTCAAACATCCGGTATTTAAAGATAGGGTTGAGGTTGATTTTTCTTTACTTGATAAAGAAATAGATTTTGAAGATATTGAAGAAGTGATACTTAATGAAAACAAACAAAAAGTTTTAGTTGAATTTATAAAAAAAGATAGGGCAAAAGAGTTTTATGAGTATATGAAAGATACTGATGGTTATGAAGTTTATCTTTTAACAGGTGATGACAATAAACTTTACCGCGAAAAAGTTATCAAAAGATGTAAAAGTGAGGCAAGAATCCTTTTAATTTCAACGCAAGTGATTGAAGCGGGAGTTGATATTGATATGGATTTGGGGCTTAAAGATATAAGTTTGCTTGAGAGCGAAGAGCAGTTTATTGGGCGGGTTAACAGGAATGCAAAGAAAAACTCAAAAGTCTATTTTTTTGATATAGATAAAGAGGCGGATATTTACAGGGGAGATATTAGGCTTGGATTTTCTATAAAGAGTTATAAAGAAGTGTTTTTGAATAAAGATTATGAAAAGTATTATGTTGACGTACTTGATGCTTTAAAAAAGGAGAAAGAAAAAATTAAATCTACAAAAAGCGAAATTGAAATTTTTAAAAGTAAAGTTACAAACCTTGATTTTGAATGGGTGAGGAAAGAGATGAAACTTATCAGTATCAAAACTCATACGATTTTCCTGCCGTTTAGTATAGATATTAGTGAATTTGATATTGAGGTTAAAGATGATTTTTTAACTGACGGAATGCTTGACGGGTGTAAGGTATGGGAAGCGTATAAAGAAGCTAACGAAATAGAAAATTACGCAAAAAGAAAAATCGTATTATCTCAGGTTATGTCGCTTATGCAGTTTTTTACTTTTAATGTTTATTCTTATGTGGATATCAAAAAGTATAATGATTTAGTTGGCGGGATATATTTGATTAAGGACTATGAAGAGTTTGTAGATGATGAACTTAAATTTGATAGAAAGGCTTTTGGTGAGTATCAGGAAGGGATATTTTTATGATTACAGGTACAATTGTAAACTATTATTTCCACTGCAAAACCCAGATGTGGCTATTTGCCAATAAAATCAACCTTGAAGACAACAGCGAAGATGTTAGAATCGGGAAAGTTTTACACGAAATAAGCGAAACAAAAGTAGATGAGGTGAGTTTCGAGGGGATTAAGGTAGATAAAATTACAAAAGATTATGTGGTTGAAGTAAAAAAGAGTGATAGCGATATTGAGGCGGCAAAATGGCAACTTATGTATTATCTTTATATTTTAAAGCAAAAAGGAATTAATAAAAAGGGACGTTTAGAAGTATTTGAGAAAAATAAGCAGGATAAAAAGAGGTTCGTTATAGAACTGACTGAGGAAAATGAAAGGAAACTCCTTGAAATTTTAGAGGATATTGAGAGAATTTTAAGCAGTGATACATCGCCAAAGTCAAAGTTTGAGAGCAAATGCAGGAAGTGTGCATATTATGAATACTGTTTTTTGTAACTGTTGCAAAAAATGCAACAATTCAACAGTGCAGAATTTGTATATTGCAAAACAGGAGCTTAAATGAGGTTTATTTTTAACGTAATATTTTTAAGTTTAGTATTTAGCGGAGTATTTTATTATTTTGAAAGAAAAAGTTTTATAGAAATTTTTTTTGCAAA
>Ga0256843_1003996_pt1 | contig 10011 bp, 8 predicted proteins | sample AlvinellametaG_FD_191572 | JGI IMG/M metagenome (GOLD analysis project Ga0256843, IMG submission 191572) | Pompeii worm associated microbial communities from hydrothermal vent at the East Pacific Rise, Pacific Ocean - Alvinella | ecosystem: Host-associated > Annelida > Integument > Unclassified ... | reverse complement strand
AAACATCTTAAAACCAGCGCTTGCTCGTGGTGAGTTACATACCATTGGGGCAACGACACTTAAAGAGTATAGAAAGTATTTTGAGAAAGATACAGCTTTGCAACGTCGTTTCCAACCAGTCAAAGTAGATGAGCCTAGCATCAATGAAGCGTTGCAGATTTTACGTGGGATTAAAGACAAACTTGAAGCACACCACAATGTTAACATCACTGATGCGGCACTTGTAGCAGCTGCGAAGTTGAGTGACCGTTACATTACAGACCGTTTCTTACCAGATAAGGCGATTGACCTTATTGATGAGGCAGCAGCAGAGTTGAAGATGCAAATTGAGTCAGAGCCAACAGAGTTAGCGAAGATTAAACGTGAAATTAGCACCCTTCAAGTTGAAAAAGAGGCACTCAATATGGAGGTAACTCAGAAAAATGCCTCACGTCTTGAAGAGATAGAAAAAGAGTTAGCAGACCTTGAAGAGAAGCGTGTGGCATTGCAAAATCAGTTTGACAATGAAAAACGTGTCTTTAGTGATATTGCCGCACTTAAAAGCACCATTGACTCGTTGCGTACTCAGGCTGAACTAGCCAAACGTGAAGGGGACTTCAACAAAGCAGCTGAGATTGAGTATGGGCAAATTCCTGCCAAAGAGGAGGAGGTCAAAGCACTTGAAGCAAAATGGACACAGATGATGTCTGAGGGAACATTGCTTAAAAACTCCGTAGATGAGGAGATGATAGCTAGTATTGTTAGCCGTTGGACAGGTATCTCTGTAAGCAAGATGCTTCAGGGTGAAAAAGAGAAAATCTTAGCCATTGAGAGCATCTTAAAAGAGGAAGTTGTGGGACAAGAAGAGGCACTTAAAGCCGTAGCACGTGCCATTAAGCGTAACAAAGCAGGATTGAGTGATGTCAACCGTCCAATTGGTAGCTTTATGTTCTTAGGACCAACTGGAGTAGGTAAGACACAAGTGGCTAAAACGTTAGCGAAGTTCTTGTTTGACTCTGAGAAGTCACTGATTCGTATTGATATGAGTGAATATATGGAGAAACACGCAGCGTCTCGCTTGGTGGGTGCGCCTCCAGGGTATGTTGGGTATGATGAGGGTGGACAACTCACCGAAGCTGTACGCCGTAAACCCTACTCAGTAGTACTCTTTGATGAGATTGAAAAAGCACACCCAGATGTCTTTAACACACTCCTTCAAGTGTTAGATGATGGACGCTTAACAGACAACAAAGGGGTCACGGTAGATTTTAAAAATACCATTATTATTATGACCTCTAACATTGCGTCTGATAAGATTATGACTATCTCAGACAAAGAGGAGAGAAGAGAATCCGTGATGGAAGAGTTGAAGCGTAACTTTAAGCCAGAGTTTCTTAACCGTTTAGATGAGCAGGTAATCTTTAACCCACTCGACCTTGATGCGATTACGAGTATTGTGGATATTATGTTCCAAGATATTCAGAAAAAATTGGCTGAACGTGACATTACGTTGACACTGACACAAAGTGCCAAAGCTTACATTGCCCAAGCAGGGTTTGACCCAGTCTATGGGGCAAGACCACTTAAACGTGCCTTGTATGAGGTAGTAGAAGATAGACTCGCAGAGCTTATCTTAGAAGACAAAGTGGTTGAAGGTTCAAGTGTGACCTTTGATGTGGTTGAGGGTGAGATAGAAGTTTCTATCTCTTAATATGTTTTGCTAAAAATGCATTGAGTTGATTGGCAAAGGCATGGGCATCTTTTTGCCCAAATGCCTTAGGACCAGAAGTCATCTCTCCACTCTCTCTTATACTTTCCATAAGATTTCTCATTGCAAGATATTGTTTAATATTATCTACACTATAAAGCGCACCGCGATGGTCAATAGCATGTGCATTCTTTGAAATGACACGGTCAGCTAGAGGAATATCGGCAGTAATGACTAAATCACCCGCTTCACAAAGGGCTACAATATGATGGTCAGCCTCGTCTGCACCTTGAGATACAAGAATATTTTCAATCCATTTTGATTGACCAATAGAAATTTTTTTATTGGCAATGACCTTGGTAGGAAGATGAAGGCGCTCAATGCTTCTTAAAATAATAGGTTTGAGTAAATTTGGAAAGGCATCACCATCAATAAAAAGTTGCATTAGCGTACATACTCTTTCACACGTCCTACTTCACCACTACTGAGCCTTACTTTAATTCCATGGGGGTGCGTAGGGGAATTGGTTAGTATTTTTTGTACTTTCCCATAAGTGATGTAGCCCGTACTTTGGTCTTCTTTGAGTACGATACCTACATTCATACCATATTTTATTTCGCTACGTTTTTCACCTTGTGCCATTTTATGCCTTTGGGGTGTAGTTAAGTACTTTTTTGACTGTCTCTACAGAACAGAAGAAAATGGCGTCAAATAGAGGGTTAAGCTTTGTTGTTTTTTCATCTATAATATCGAAGGGTTGAAAGAAAAATCCTTTTGCTTCTTCTGTGTTGGAAGGAGTGACGTGAAATACAATAGGTTTAAGGGTACGTACTACATTGAGAATTTTTTTATAATTTTTTTCATTGGGTTGTGGTAGTAGGTTCTCTTGTTTACTCTCATTTTTTCTAGCTTTAAGAAGGAGTTGCAGTTTATCATTGTAAATGACTTTATTCCAACTTACCGAACCTAATTCAAGGTCAAAAGACATATGTCCATTGGTAAGTGGATGTGGTTTAGTTTCACGAATGGCTTCTAAAAGTTGTAAAAAGAAGTTTAATCCACCAAAGTTATTGGCACAAGAGAGGAGTTGTTTGTGATGAAGTTCTTTCTCTTCATCGCTAAGGTTGTTAAAATCGCACATAGTATTTCTTTCTTTATTATTTTTGAATATTATACCCAATCTAATCTATGACCTAATCTTAATGAAGTTTCTATATAATTATATTTATTATAAATAATGGAGGAAAAATTGGAAAATCAATTAAAGGAAGAAACTGTAGAACGTTCTGAAGAGAATTCTACAGTGGAAGTACATCAATATGCACGTTATGAAGATGTAGATAAAGAGCAGTTAGAACGTGATATTAATGAGATTAAAGAGACAATGCCACCTGTAGGAGAAGAGGATTTTCAACATCTTTTAAAACTAGAAAGATGGGGACGTATGTTTACTTTTGGAGGATACGGAATTATCTTACTTTTAAGTATTATGGGACTTGGTGGGGAACTAAGTGCTGTAGTATTTTGGCCTCTAGCGATACTTGCTGCATTGGCTATTAGTACTGGAAATGTGGCGCGTTGGGCAGATGTTGTACATCCTATTTTACATGGTGCTTACGATAAAGTACCAAATATTCCTGAAAGATACACTAAAAAAGTATTTGCAAAAGGTTCAAGACGTTTTGTTGATTGGTTAGATTGGATCAAACCTGAAGCATGGAGTTATGAGCATAATATTATGCACCACTACCACTTAGGGGAAGAAGATGATCCTGATAATGTAGAGAGAAACTTACAGTGGTTAGTGCACTCTAAAATTCCTATGCCAATTCGTTATGCAATGATGTATGCATTTGCAGGTATGTGGAAATTTCTTTACTATGCACCAAATACATTAAGAATTTTAGAAAATAAAAGACTTAAAGAAGCAGATAAACGTACAATTACAGACTATGAGATTGACCCTCGTACTAAAAATGGTTTAGATTTATGGATGGACTACTTACTTCCATACTTCATTATTAAATTTATTGTTTTCCCTTTACTTTTCTTACCATTTGGTATTTCAGCTGTTGTAAACGCACTTATTATTATTGTGATGGCCGAAGTTTTTGCTAACTTGCACTCATTTTTAGTAATTGTTCCGAATCACTCAGCAGAAGATATTTATATGTTTAATGAACCGCATAAAAGTACAGGTGAGTTTTACCTTAGACAAATTATGGGTTCGGTAAACTATAATACTGGTTCAGACTGGATTGACTTTTTACATGGTTTCTTAAATTACCAAATTGAGCACCATCTTTTTCCAAATATGCCAAATAGCTACTATCAAAAGATGCAGCCAATTGTAAAAGAAATTTGTAAGAAACATAATCTTGAGTATAGACAAGAGTCTGTATTTAAACGTATTGGTATGACTATTGACCTTATGGTTGGTAAGACAAAACTTCTTAGAGTAGATGGTATCTAAGGGTGAGTACCGAAAAAAGAGTAGCTCGTATAGATGCTGCTCTCTTGAAAAAACAACCCTCTCTTCAAGTCATGCTAGATAGCGTGCATAATTCTCAAAATCTTTCAACTATCATACGAACCTCTGACGCAGTAGGTGTTTTAGATATATTTTACTCTACCCCTAAAGATGAAATGCTTCGTATTCATAAAACCATTACGCAAGGGGCACACCGTTGGACAAGACGGCACCGTGTTAATGAATTAGATAAAGTAGCATTCTTAAAAGAGAAAAAAGCACAAGGCTTTCAAGTAGTGGTAACGCATTTAACTGCACAAGCCGTAAATTTTAGAAGCATAGACTACACCAAACCCACCCTTATTGTGATGGGGAATGAAAAAGAGGGAGTAAGTCAAGCATTAATAGATGAATCAACGCATTGTGTGGTCATCCCTATGTTGGGTATGGTGCAGAGTTTAAACGTATCTGTAGCTACAGCACTCATACTCTATGAAGCACAAAGGCAGTTAGAAAATGTTGCTGCGTATGAGAAGCCACAACTAAGTATGAGCAAAAGAGAAGAGATTAAAGCATCTTGGATTTATAGAGATACAGTAGCTAGACGTAGCAAAGGTGGTATTGCATTAGAGTTTCAAGAAGAGGTTTTACACTTTTAAGAGAGGAAAACCTTTAAAATTATCTTCTCCTTCTTCTTCTTCTGTATCCTTCACGTGGAAAATCTTCATTTTTACTACTTCTATAGCCACGTCTATTGTTTGTGTGACATCTGTCACAAATGCTAAACTTATAAGAAAAATCTAACACTTTTCCACACTTGCGACATTTTTTTGTAAAGTGCCCTTGGCGTAAAGAGTTTTCAATATAGCTGTTGAGTCGTACTCTAGATTGCAGTGCTTTTTCTACATCTTGAAAAATATCTGGAAATTTAAAACTTAGCCACAAGTAGAGAGAGATCTCTCGTACTCTATCTTCTGCGTTGAGTAGCATATCGTTGGTTTGTGCAAAAGCAGGAAGGTCACGTGGTGGAATGTAAAGCACAGTTCCTCCTGCTTCAATTTGTTTGATGTAACGATGAAAGACTGACTCAATGTAAGGAGAACCAATACTTGCAGGTGCACAGCTAAGGTAGTAGCGGGTTTTTAGATCTAGTTGATACTCGTCAACAATGGCTGCTATCTCTAACATGCTGTCAATATTTGCTGCACGAAATGGACCTTCAAACTCCATGTTTTCTGCAAAAAATCCAAGTATGGTGGTGATGTTTTCTGTCTCAAGTATCTCTCCTATGAGCATGACATGTTCTAAACTTGCCATGACGGAAACAGGAAGTTCTATCTCGGGTAGGGGGGCGTGAAATGTTGCATCAATCGTGCGTAGAGTCTTTTCATCTAATGCACCTACATAGCCCTTTTCTTCAAAACCATAACGCCCCGCACGCCCAGCGATTTGTGAGACTTCTGTAGGAAGGAGTTCTCTCCGACGTAAGCCATCAAACTTATTGTCTTTTGCAAACAGAAGGGTTTTTATGGGGAGGTTTAAGCCCATAGCAATGGCATCGGTAGAGACAAGAATTTGGCTCTCTCCCTCTCTAAATCTTTTTGCCTCTTCACGACGTACCTCAGGAGAGAGGTTTCCATAGACAACAGAGACACTGTAGCGTGCAGAGAGTTGCTGTTTGAGTCCAAGTACATCTCTTCTACTAAATGCCACAATGGCTGTTTGTGGTTCTATTTTTTTCATATTGACAGCATGTGGCATTACAGTAAGCTCATTTTTACGCTCAAAATGAATCACCTCTAAGGGTTCACCTAGGTATTCACATAGTGCTTCTATGGCAGGTAATGCATTTGCAGAACCGGTTAAAATGACCTTTTTAGCAGGTGCACCCATGAGTGCATTTGCCCAAGCCCAACCACGGTCGCGGTCGCTAATCATCTGAATTTCATCAATAACACATACATCAACATCAACAGAGATATTCATCATCTCAATGGTCGAAGAGATATGGGTTGATGCTTCATCAATAATCTCCTCTTCACCCGTAATCAATGAAGCATGAATCTCCTCTTGTTTGAGCTTTTCATACCCCTCTAATGCAAGAAGCCTAAGTGGTGCTAAGTAGTATCCTGTAGTGGCTTCTTTGAGTGTTTTGAGTGCTGCATAGGTTTTTCCTGAATTTGTAGGACCTACATGAAAATAGATTTTACGTTTAAGTTGACGCGCCAAAGGAAAGAGATGTTTAAAGTCACGAATGGTTTTGGCTAAAAGCTCTTCACGTTTTTGTTTTTCGCGTAGTGGTTTGATGTAATCAGCAAAATGAAACAAGATACGTCGTCGGCTCTTCTCTTTCAATGTTAATGTACGTGATGAACGTACTTGTGGTTCAACAAAACGGACAATAAATGACTCAAGGGTACTTTGGGAAACGCTTAGCTTTTCTGTACTACTACGCATCTCATCAAGTACCTCATTACAAGCAGTTTTAAACTCTGCTATGCGTTGTGCATTGAGATGGTTTAGCTCTTCATTTAGTGCAATTTTAAGATTATGTAAAATACGCTGGTAGAGGAATGACTTCTCGTAAGAGAGCGTCGTAAAGTAGTGCAAAGGGGTGCCAAAAAGGTCATAATGCTTCTCTTCTTCTATGACAATATGATCTTGTGACTCAAAGATATGGCATGTTGGGTGTATGTTTTTCAATAGCTTCTCTACGGTTTCAAACTTTATGGGTGCTTGGTCTATGGGGCTGTCTGGATGTAAAGCTTTGAGTGTAGCATAGAGTTCATCTTGTGTTAAATAGTGTGATTCACACAGGTTTAGCGTCTTACAAAATGTTTCAATCTCTTTCTCTTTTTTCTCAATGGCTTTTGTTTTACGTGCATGTAGTCTCTCTATGAGCATAGACTCATCCGTACTATCTAGCATCTCCAACTCAATGGCTTCTGTTTTGCACATGAGCATCTTTGAAAAATCTACCTCTTTAAGACGAAAAGTAAAACGGTGGTAAAACTCCATCTCATTCTCACTAGTAAATGTTGCATCTAAACTTTTTTCTAAGGTATGTAGCTTATTTTTCAATCGCATATAGTAGAGTTTATTTTTAATCTTCTCAGGAGTAATTTTACTATGTTTTGCATCGATAAAGGCTTCAAGTATGTAGTTCTCTTCTTGCACGCTGTGTTCTATTGTTGAGAGTATGCTAAGAATCTTTCCTACTTTGTCATCGGCTTGTGTTTCACGTTTGCCACTATGAACTGCTTTATGCCCCTTGGTTAGGTATGAGACAATGAGTTCTCGTGTGCCTGCACCCTCTTCAGACCAGACACGTCTCAGTATGCGTACCATCTCTTCACGTGTATGTGAAGGCATGTTAATCTCAAGAAGCATAATGAGTTCTATGAGTTTCTCTTCTTCTAAGGTATTGATGCCTTCATCAAAAGGTAGTCCATTAAAGAAGTTGCGTATTTTGTTGTTGAGTTTAATAAGGTATTTTTTCTTTTTCTTTGCCATAGTGAGATTATACCCTAATCTATGGTAACTATGTCCACCAACTCTATGCCATCGCACTCTTTTTTGAGGCGTTTATGTTTACGTGCATCCTCTTCTGCAAGTTCAAGTAGATCAGCAAAATCATTTTTACTGACTTCAAAATGAAAAATCTCTTTGTTTGTTTTAATCTGAAGTTCGCAGTTCTCCTTGTTTACAAGCGAAAGGTTACGTAAACCAGAAGCAAATTCACTCTTTATAGCTTTTGCTACTTTTTCATTACTCAGTAGCGCATTAAGTGTAAGCGCAATCGTTACATCATTTTTACACATTACTGTATAGCTTACTTTTATCATTCCATCCATCCTTGGCTCCTCTATGGTTTATATTTTTGTATTTTACTCTTTTTTTAAGATATTATTTAAAAATAGTGCAAATTGCCATATTTTTTAATAAATAAAGATTGTGCTAAAATAGTAAAAAACTTATTGAGTTTCAAGGAAAAGAATGCGTAAAATTATCTATAATATAGGTCTTCTTTGTAGTCTGATGCAAGCCAATGATATTGTAAACTATATGGATGGATTGGATTATTATCAAAAACACGAATATAAAAAAGCCTTTCCTATTGTTCAAAAAGAAGCAAAAAGAGGTAACAAAGAGGCACAATATCTACTTGCAACGCTCTATGATAAAGGTGAGGGGACAGCAAAAAACCATCAAAAATCCTATTTTTGGTATAAACAAGCAGCTTCAAATTATGCCTATATTGTAGAAGAACAAAGTACAAACAAACAAGAGTCAACTCCTGAACTTGAAAATGCTTTTACACAAAAAAGGCTCCAACTTGCTTTTAGTAAATTAGACCTAAGTACAGCAGATGTAAAAGATGAAGTGAAAAAATTTGTTAATAAAAACTTTGGTATCTACCCCTATCATACCAACTATTTTTCTCCTATTGCCTATGCTTCTCGTCCTTACAATCGCCACTATACAACTAGTATGCAAGGAAGCACTCCAGATACCTATAATCGTCAAACTGAGGTAGAGTTCCAACTGAGTATTCAAAAAGTACTCTCCTATAATCTATTGGGGCTTAATGATTATCTCTCTCTTGCCTATACACAACATGTATGGTGGCAAGCTTATGATAATTCTGCACCTTTTCGGGAGATTAATTACACACCAGAAATTTTCTTTACCATCCCAAGCCCTTATGCTATAGATGAGGCACACAATCTCAAAGCGATACAGCTAGGTTTTAGACATCAGTCCAATGGACAAGAGGGGTATCGGTCACGCTCGTGGAATAGTCTTTTTTTCTCCTCATTGTGGCAATGGGACAGACTCTTTTTAAAGGCACAAATGTGGTATCAATTGCCCGAAGATCTTAAAGGAGATGATTTTTATGATGGGAGTAATCTAGATGCTTCAGGCGATGACAATCCTGATTTGGAAGAGTACATTGGCTATGGGGATATTCAAATAAAATATCTTTATGGTAAAAACCAGTTTGGTCTTACTTGGCGTAACAATCTTAACCTTACAGACAATAGAGGTTCAATAGAGTTAGACTACTCAACACCTTTAAGAAACTCTGACAACACCTATTGGTATGTAAAATACTTTAATGGTTACGCAGAAAGTCTCATAGATTACGATAGAAGTACAAGTAAAATCTCTTTTGGATTTTCTTTTTATCGAAGCCTATTTTAAGCCGCTTTTTGAGAGAATAAGAGAAAAAAGATGTACATTAAAATGTTAAAGAAGATTTTTAATAGAGTATTTAGGCGTAAAAAAAAAGAGGTGTCTCCAGAAGGCTACGGTTATATACCACAGATGCTCAAAGCTGCCAAAGGCTTACTACAAGATGACTATAAAGCATTTGAAAAAGAGATAACAGATGTTATAAAAGAGAGTAAGCCATATATTATAGGGGTAGATGGTACGAAATACTACACAACATATATTGAGCCAGATAATGAAAAAGCATGGAACAGACGCTATATACAGATGGCAAAAGAAAAAGATGTCAAGATTACCAAACGAGATGGTTTAGATATACAAGAGGTAGTGACGATAAACAATGTGGGCGATGATCTTGAGAGATATATGTTTGTCTATGCTAGATTAAAAGGAAGGCTACTACAGTTTAGTGTAGATGAACTTGTTGAGAGTGTCAAAAAACTTATAGCACCATACTGTATAGAGCTTGATTTTGAAAAGATAGAGCAGGTCTATCAAAAATATGCCGATAGTAACGAACGATACAATGTAGATTTTTGCGATAGAAATGAAGTATGGCATATTAAAGATATAGAGGCTTTTAAAGAGGTTAGTAACCAACTAAAAGAGCTTGGGTATC
>Ga0256843_1003995_pt1 | contig 10020 bp, 15 predicted proteins | sample AlvinellametaG_FD_191572 | JGI IMG/M metagenome (GOLD analysis project Ga0256843, IMG submission 191572) | Pompeii worm associated microbial communities from hydrothermal vent at the East Pacific Rise, Pacific Ocean - Alvinella | ecosystem: Host-associated > Annelida > Integument > Unclassified ... | reverse complement strand
AACCTATGGCTAACATTGTCCATGATGCTCCAATAATGGTTAGGGGGATTGAGAAGAGAATCATTAGCGATATTTTGACGCTATGGAACATTCCAATTAGGGTAAAGAGTATCAAGAAGACAGCCACTATAATCGCCCCTATCATTCGCTCGGCTAATGCTTTGAACTGTTTCTGTTCGCCTATCTGTTCTATCTCTACTTGTGGGTTTATCTCTATTTTGGCTAGTTGCTCCTCTAAGTTTGCCATAATGTGCGATATTACCCCTTTTTCTCGGTTTCCGTAAATCTCTAAGGTGTAGTTTAGTCCATCTCTTGTAATGGTGCTTGGCTCTTTGTTGGAGTCTAGTTTGGCTATTTTACTTAGGGGTATTTTGCCTTTTGGGGTTACGATTAGGGTGTTTAAGATGGTGCTAAAGTCATCTATTTGGTTTTGTGGTAGCCATACTCGAACCGTATAATCCATTGAGTTCTCTTTGGGGAAAGTTGCCACAGGGACACCACGCAACATCATCTGAATTTGAGCTGTGACATCGGAACGGTTGACTCCGTAGTTCATCGCTTCTGTTTCATCAATATCTAGGTTATAGACCACTTTGTCCATATCCCATGTTTTAAGAACTGATACTGGTTCATCGCCTCTTCTACTTTTGCTCCCTCTTTTTGGAGGAGTTTGTAATCAGGAGAGCTTAACATCGTATCGACCGAAGCTCATAACCTGAATGAAATCAAATAGAATATTATTCTTCTAACTTTTTATATGCAAGTCTAAAACATGGTAAATATTCTTTAAAATCTAAACTATTATTTTCTTCTATATTTATGACTAGATTATTATTGTTATTATTTTCTCTTTTTATATTTATATCATTAATATGTTGACTTTCAATTAAATCATATATATCAATAAACACAAGTCCTATTTTTGAAGCATAAATACTAATATAAACAAATACTTTCCCTCTTTTATTAGAATTCAAATTTTTAATATTAATTTTTGAAGGTGCATATGTTATCTCAATAGTATCCTGAAATTCTTTTTCTAACATAGATATGAGTTTCCTTAGATTTTCTATTACTTCATTTTTAAGACTTTTTTTATCTTTTTTTAAAGACACGATATAGTCTTCAAGATTGTCATATCTTATCTTTGCTATTTTTAAACTATTGCTTACAGCAGTAGCCTTATCCTTATTCTCCTCACTAACATTATCAGATAACATTGTAGGCTCTGCAACAGCTTCTATTAAATCACTATGCTGTTCCCAAAAATCTATTAATAATTCTTCTTCTAATTTTCCTATTGCCATAATAACCCCTTTATTTTTATTTGCTGGTTTTCTTAAAGATAACAAATACTCATTAATAATAAATTTAACTCTTTCAGATATATCAAGTTCTAAAGCTCTTTCAAAAATATTATTTGATAATAACTGATAATTAAGATTAATAAAATGCTCACAATCTGCTAATTTGTCTAGAAGCTTTGAGGTAGGTACAGGTAATAAAAATACAAATAAATTCAAATCATTTTTATATTTCTCATCTCTTGTATAATACTCATAATATGTTGTTGTCTGATTACTGTGTTCAGAAGAATCAACTTTGTTTTCAATAATAATATTTACTTTTTGTGCTAATTCCATATCATTCTTAGTACTTTGCATAGTCATGGATACAATTATATCTATTCGACCACCTATCAAAACTTTTTCAATACCTATTTCTAAATCTTCTATACTATAAGTATTGAGCATCAATGCTTTATACAAATTATCAAATTTTAAACTTTCAGTATTATTTTTATTATATAACTCTAGTGCATTTTTTATTCTATCTTCACCATGTTCAAGAATCATATCAAATAGTTGTTTGATAGCAAATTGCCCTAAATGATGGTCTTCTTTATCATTTAAAATCCAAGCTATAAAATTACTATGACTCATTTCTCGTCTTTCAACTCCAAGTATTCTACTAAAACTTTTTGTATCGTAGAACTCTTTTAATTTTTGAATATTTTTATCATTTTTCCATTTTAATAATAATCTTTTTGTTTTTTTTAAACTTTCCACTTCATCAATTTCTTCCATTAAATAATACTCTCCCTCTAATTTTTTGAATATCTCTACCATATTACAAAGTCTGTCATTAAAAAACCACTAACCCCTTACTTAAACTTCTTATAAACCTGCGTATGTTTCCCCAACATAACCAAGCTCAAAAATTCATCATCTACTTTAAAAATCAAAAGCCAATCTCCTTTAAGATGAATAGACTCAAAACCTTTCATTGTACCCTTTAGCGGGTGTCGTTTAAACTTTTCATCTATCTCTTGTTCATTTTGTAAGTCAGAAATCATAGTTTTTAAAATCTCAAAATCACTTTGACTATAGTGACCACTCTTTTTATCTCTGGCAATATCTTTTTTAAACGCTTTTTCTATTCTTATCTCTAACACGCTAGATTCCTAAATCCTCAAAGAGAGCATCGGTTGTTTTATAGGTTTGGGTATTGGTGTTGGTTTCCATGTTTTGTAAACGACCTTTTAGCTCTTCACTTGGAAGTGTCAAATCAAAAGGAATACCTTTTTCCATCGCTACCTTTGCTAAAAAAATATTAACAGCATCGCCAAAGCTCAAACCGAATCTTTGAAATACCTCTTTTGCTTCATTATAAAATACATCTTCTACTCTTACACTTGTTTGAATCTTCATGATTTTACCTTTTATTCGTTAGTTGAATTCATTATACTCCATTTGGTGTATTTTGTCAACCTTGACAAATCCAAAAAACTTAGCTAACATTAGCTAATACCAAATAAAAGGAGTTTGCTATGACTGTAAATATGCACGAAGCCAAAACAAATCTCTCTAAACTCATTATGCTATTAGAAAAAGGTGAAGATATAATTATTGCCAAAGCAGGTAACCCCGTTGCTAAACTTATCGCTTATGTTGAACGACCTCAAAGAGTACCCAACAGACTCAAAGGAAGAGTAAGATTCAAAGAGGATTTTGATAGCTCTAATGATGAGATTAGAATGCTTTTTGAAGGTGGGTTTTAATGGCTAAATATCTACTAGATACCCATATGTTTTTATGGTGGATGAGTGATGCAGAGCAACTTAGCAAAGAGGTTTTTGATATTATTTCAGATGGTTCAAACCAAATCTATATCTCATCAGCCACCATTTGGGAGATAGCTATAAAAGAGGCTTTAGGAAAGTTGGAAGTAGATGCAGACTTAGACCATGCCATAGAAGAGAATGGATTTGTAGAGTTAAAAGTCTCTGCCATCTGTGCCAATGCTACTAAAAAATTAGAACAAATCCACCGTGACCCTTTTGATAGAATGCTTATCGCCCAAGCTATCGAGGGAGATATGACACTTATTACTGTTGATGGGTATATTGTTCAGTATGATAATGTCAAGGTTTTAAGCTTCAAAAAGAAGAAATAGAGGAGGAGTTAATCCTCCTCAACCACCCCCTTCTCATCCACCAACCAAACAAACCCAACAGGAATAAAAATCAAAGTCATCAAAGTCCCCACAACCAACCCACCAATCGCCACAGCTCCAAGAGGTGCAAGTCGCTCTAGCCCAATCGCTGAACCTTGTGCCACAGGCAACATACCAACCGAAACAGCAAAGGCTGTCATAAGCACAGTCGGGTTCGGATTTTGATGGACTCTAGCATCGCATCTCTTTTATTCATTCCAAGTTTTATCTGCTCTAGTGCAAAGTGAATGAGCAAGATAGCGTTGTTTACAATAATCCCCGAGAGCAACATAAAGCCCATCATTGCAGGCATGGAGACATGGTAACCTATGGCTAACATTGTCCATGATGCTCCTATGATGGTTAGGGGGATGGAGAAGAGAATCATTAGCGATATTTTGACGCTATGAAACATTCCAATTAGGGTAAAAAGTATCAAGAAGACAGCCACAATAATCGCCCCTATCATTCGTTCGGCTGATGCTTTGAACTGCTTCTGTTCGCCTATCTGTTCTATCTCTACTTGGGGGTTTATCTCTATTTTGGCTAGTTGTTTTTCTAGGTTTGCCATAATGTGTGAGATTGCCCCTTTTTCTCGGTTTCCGTAAATCTCTAAGGTGTAGTTTAGTCCATCTCTTGTAATGGTGCTTGGCTCTTTGTTGGAGTCTAGTTTGGCTATTTTGCTTAGGGGGATTTTACCTTTTGTGGTTACGATTAGGGTATTTAAGATGGTGCTAAAGTCATCTATTTGGTCTTGTGGTAGCCAAACTCTAACGGTATAATCCATTGGTTCTCTTTGGGGAAAGTTGCCACAGGAACACCACGCAACATCATCTGAATTTGGGATGTAATATCTGAACGTTTTAATCCATACTCCATTGCCAACTGTTCATCAATGTCTAGGTTATAGACGATTTTGTCCATATCCCATGTCTTTAGAACCGATACAATTCCTTGGGTTTTGTTCATTGCCTCTTCTACTTTTGCTCCCTCTTTTTGGAGGAGTTTGTAGTTAGGAGAACTTAGCATTGTATTGACGGAAGCTCGAATACTTGCCATGGCTGTTGAGCCACTTGGGGCGACATCGAGGTATTTTACATGAGGAACTTTAGCAATTTCGGCTCTAAGATAGTTCGATATATCCCAAATGGTCTCTGTTCGTTCATGTCGGTTCACATAAGTCGCCATTATCAAAATATGGTCAACCCCAGACCCACTACCGATACTCATGACCCCAGCTTCACTACCAATTGAACCTGAAACACGTAAAATTTTTTCTTTGTGATGCTCGTATATTAAGGTATTGATACGCTCCATAACCTCTTGGGTCTTTTCGATTGGTAGGTTGGCATCGGTGGTTATTTTGATGGCAATTGCTCCTGTGTCCATTGGGGGCATTAACTCTTGACCCACCGTTGGCATTACGAGCTTGACCGAGATAACAAAGAGGGCAATGAGTGCCACCACCAAAGCAAACGCTACCGATTTAAAGGCTGTTTGAATTTTTATATTTAAAACTTAAAATCATTTTGCTATAATTATCAATATAGTCTTTTTAGGGAAATATTCAAAATGAATGAAAATATTATATCTACTATAGTATCAATTAATTATATTGAAAAATATATTTCATCAGAATATACTCTTTCTAAAATTATAGATTGTAAACTTTTACAATCTTCAACAAATCTTATCTATGAAATACAAACTTCCTCTCAAAAATATATATTCAAAATTTATAAATATAATTCTAAAAGCTTATCAGATATAAATTTTGAGAAAAATTTTGTATCTTATCTTAATAAAAATGGTATCAATACTTCAATTTATGTTTCAAATATACAAGGTTCTTTTATTTCTGAGATGTCTTTTTATGAAGGAGCTAGATATGCAATTTTAACAACCTATGCTAATGGAATAGAATTGACCTATGATAATAGAGAAGATGCTTTTTTCTATGGTGTAAATATGGCTAAACTTCATAAAACAAGTAAAAATTTTAAACCTACAATAATAAAAAATATTGATATAAAATCAAGAATAAATACATCAATAAAAACAATAAACATCTTTTTAAAATCAGAATATCAACATGAGTTAAAATATTTTCAATACTTTTTCAAGATTTTGTTAAATAAATTTCAAAATTTAGACATGAATGATTTTAATAAAGTATTTTGTCATGGAGATTTACACGGAGGTAATGCTCATAAATTATCCTCTACTATTACTCTCTTTGATTTTGACTTTTCGGGATATGGATTAATCGTATATGATATATCTGTATTTAAATGGAGATGTATGATTATGAAAGAGAAAGTACAATGGAAAGATTTTCTCAAAGGTTATCAGGAGGTAATTAAATTAAATAATAGAGAATTAAAATACTTATTGATATTTGTAGCAATACATGATTTATGGGTAATGCACTCATATATTAAGCGTACTGAAACAATGGGTAGTTTGTATATAAATAAATTTTATATTAAACAACGAATAGATTTTTTAAAAAAAATAGAAAAACAAATTTAATAAAGGAGTCAAAATGAGTTCAATGGCACAACAAGCAATAGAAATGGGAATAGACCCAATAATAGCACCATCATCTCTTGGTGGAACATGGGAAGACCATGGGTTATATAATGATTTTGAGGATGATAGAAGAAGACCTAGTTGGTTTGCAACATCTCAAGAAGCATTAGAATATGCTAAAAATAATATCGGAACAATAATCACAAGGTCGCCTGATGGAAATGGTTATATTATTAAATAATACTATTTACTGCAAAATGTAGATGAATATAAGAAGGAGTAACAATTGTCTATTTATACAGACACATTAGAAAGATTAGAAAAAAATTTTAATTTTTTACATGCAACAATAGAAAAACCAGAGTATATTGATTTAGGTGGTCGTAAAGTTTTTAGATATAAAAATAAATCAGCTAATATTGCCATAATATAATATATGGCAAGAGTAATAAGTGGTTTGTACTCTACAAAATTATTAATAGAGCATACTTTTATACAAGAGTGTAACACATTATTTAGAACAATTGATGAATTTAATCAAAACATATTATTTTTAAGTTTCTCATTAACTGACAATGAGATAACAACTCTACAACAAACTTTTTTAGATAATTTCTTTCAAGAAGAATTTAATAATCCTGAGAGTGCTTTTCTATCAACACAAAAAAGAAGTATGATACCAAGAGCTAAAATCAGAGCATTTATATCTCAAAAAAAAGAAAATTCAATTAATGCAAGTGATACTCAACAAAACGATGAAACAATAGTTAAACTTTACTCAGGATTTATTCATGGTACATCTGTATCAATAATTGATATGTATAGTGCCAATCCTTCACAATACCATTTAAATGGACTATCAAATGAAGCTCCTAGTATAGATTTAGCAAAACGAGATTTTGAAGACCGTTTATATGAATCTATATTATCTTTATCATTTGTAGCTTTATCATTCAAAGAAAATGATATATTTGAAAATATACAAAATTTAAGATTTGAATTTGAAAAACAAACTGATAGGGATGTTTATGAAGACCCAAATATTAGTATTAAAAAAATGAAATTGAAAAATAAATAATAGTGTAACAATAGGACAATTTAATGATTTTTTGTATTACAAGAGAAAGAGCGTTATACTTTAAAAATAATTCTATAAGAGTATGGGATTCAAAAAGTGAAAATGATATTATTTTGTCTAAGAATCCAAATTATTCAAATATCTCTAAATTATATTTTAGTCCAGATAGAACATATTGTGGAATCATTTATTCAAGAGATATGCAAGTAGCAATGGATTATCCTGATATTTATTTTATTGATATTTTTGATTTAGATTTATTAATTAAAATATCTGAAATTAAAAGTCATAAAAAACAAGAATTTTCCTATCTTAGTTTTAGTAGAAGCAATCCTAAAATTTTTTCAGTTAGGGTACATACTTATAATAGAAAAGATGAAGTATCAAGCTTTTCAGATTATTTTGATATTTACGGGAATAAAGTGAACAAGAAAATATATAATCAAAATATAGATTATTTTAAATATATTAAAAATATTACTATTCAAAGAAAAAATAATTTGATAACATTAATAGATGAAAAAACAAATTTAAAAACTTTAAAATTAAATATAAAAAAAATTGATAAAGACAGTCCCTTAGAGATAAGTCAAAATGCAAATTATTTTCTTTATACATTTAATAGACAAATAAAGATTTTAAACTTGCAAACATTTAGTTTTATAAAAGTAATTGATTTAGAAGGTTAATCTTAAATTAATTAACTTTCTATGTTTTATTATATTAAAGAGATATAACTAAAAGAGCAAAAGGATGGAATAAAAAATAAAAACTCTTGTATGCATTCCCATCAAGAACGGAATGGGAATGAGTGAAACGAGAAATATACAGAAGGAGATAAAATGTCTGAGGTACAAGTTGAATTAGCTATAGCTATAGAGGAGTTAAAGGTTAGACTAAATAGTGGAAGACGAATAATTAGATCAATTACAGTAGATTGTGAACCTGATTTGGTAGAAAAACATTGTAATAATTCTAAATTTTGGGAAAAATCCGAAGGTCAATTTATAAATCAAAAATTAGATTTAAGATTAATAAAATCTACCACTAATTATAGATTAAATGTATATAAACCTAAAGTAGAACTTCTAATAAATGAGACAGTAAACAATATAAATGTTGTAAAGACTAAAATTACACCAGTAGTTAGAGTAAAGAAAAGTACTGAGACATCATTATCTGGAAGAATCATTTCAGGTTTAGAGACTTTAAATGAAATAGTAGTTATAGCTACTGACGCAATTGAAGAGTTTCGGAAAGAGAGTGCTATTGAGAATGAAAAAGAATTTTCTAAGAAGAAGTCTAACTTATTAAAAGAGTTAAATGGTAAACTTAAAGTATTAAAGAGTATCAAAAATAAAAGTGATTTTCAGATATATCAAATAGAAAGTACAGAAGAACTTATAGAGCGTATTGAAAATATATACTTAAAATATATAAACTCTAGGAGAGAGTCGTAATGGCGTTAAGTTAAGAATTTTCAACCCCTAAAATATGTTAGGGGTTGGACATTCAAAAACTACTAATTCCATCTTTCCGTAGAAAAGAAGAATCTTTACTTTTCTAGTAACTTAGGTCGTAGTGAGACACTACAACCTACACAACTCCATATCTTTTTACTAAATTTTATAAGATACATCAACCTTTTTCTTTTTAGTGTAATTTTTTTACGGCAATTTAAAAACAAATATGTTACTATATAATCCAAATAAAGGATTGTACTAAAATGTTAACAAAAATTGAAATAACCAATTTTAAAAACTTTAATGAAACATTTACTTTTGATTTAAGTGATACTAAGAATTTTGCATTTAACCAAGAGTCTGTTAAGAATGGGATTGTAAACAAAGCACTGATTTATGGTCAAAATGGTTGTGGAAAGTCCAATTTGGGATTTGCTATATTTGATATGGTATCGCATCTTACAGATAAGTTTTTTATAAAAAGTAAATATGAAAACTATCTGAATGCTGATAGCAGTGAGAATAAAGCCTCTTTTAGGTTTACATTTTTACTTAACGATATAGAAGTCATTTATGAATATAGTAAAAAAGATTATCAGACTTTGATAAGTGAAAAATTGACTATAGATAATAGAGAAGTTTTATCTATTGATAGAGAGAAAAGTAGTAAATTCAGAGTTGAAATGGAAGGTGCTGAGAATCTTAAAAATGATGTTGGAGATTCAAAAATATCTATCATATCTTATATTGCACAAAATAGTATTTTAAATGAAAATGTTATAAATGGAGCGTTTAATGATTTTAGAATTTTTGTTAATAATATGCTATTTTATAAGATTTTAGATGAAAAGGTCTATTTAGGTTTTGAACAAGGACATCAATCTATTGCAGATTATATAGTAGAACAGAATGAGTTAGATAATTTTGAAAAACTACTCAATAGTATTGGAGTTAAATCTAAATTAAAGGCTAAAAATATAGATGGGAAGAACTGTATATTTTCAGTATTTAAAAATAGAGAGATTCGACTATCTCATATATCTTCATCTGGAACAAAAGCGATAGAAGCGTTCTATTTTTGGTATCTCAAAATTAGAGAGAAAAAGGCTTCATTTGTATTTATAGACGAATTTGATGCTTTTTACCACCATGATTTATCAAGACTTGTAATTGAGATGTTAAAAGAGATAACAGATACTCAAATTATATTGACCACACATAACACATCCAATATATCAAATGATTTGCTTCGCCCTGATTGCTATTTTTTGATGCACCCTAACAAGATACAGTCTCTATCAAGAAGCACACCACAAGAGTTGAGCAAAGCACACAATATAGAAAAAATGTATAGAGCAGGTGCATTTGAATAAGCAGACATATAATCTATTTGTTTTTGAGGGAGAGAAGACTGAACCTCAAATATTTAATAGTTTGAGAAAATATTTTTTT
>Ga0256843_1003994_pt1 | contig 10021 bp, 5 predicted proteins | sample AlvinellametaG_FD_191572 | JGI IMG/M metagenome (GOLD analysis project Ga0256843, IMG submission 191572) | Pompeii worm associated microbial communities from hydrothermal vent at the East Pacific Rise, Pacific Ocean - Alvinella | ecosystem: Host-associated > Annelida > Integument > Unclassified ... | reverse complement strand
GCCATCATTACGATCAAGACAGTGATGTTCTACCAATGAACCATCCAGTTTCTCCAGATACCACATTCTATAACCGGCATTACGCTGCGCTACATTGAACTGTTGCCCAGCGATATCCACAGATGTTGAATATGTCACCGGGTTACCCACAGCATCACCTGTCCCAAACTCGATAAAGCTTGGAGATGTGACATTGGAGTCAGGGTTGTTACATGAGAGTGTCGCATCGTTCTCAAAGAAGTTCGCATTGAAGATCTCGATCTCAATAGCCGTACTGAATGATTTGACTGTCGTGTTGTCTGTCTCATAGCCATATGCCTTGACATTATAAGGACGGCCACTTACCTGGGATAGAAGATTATACTGGTCACTGTTGGCACCTTCTGCTACGATGTTGAACTTACCGTATACCGGCGTATAGGCACTACCGCCCGAACATTGTGAACTGGCATCGAAAAGCTGTGCCTGAGGGACATCACCGCTGCCGTAATCAACGGTAAAGTCCACTCTCATACTCATCGAAGTGTTGATGGCAGACTTTGAGACGTTCATGTCATGGTTGAACCGGGTGTAGGTCGTCTCAAATGCATTGATCGTCCCGCCTGAACCTGCGATGATGTTGTTACCGACATCCATTGTAAAGCTTGATGCCGTCGGCGTATTGAGGTTATATACAGATACTGGCGAATAACCGTAGATCAGGTTAGGCGCCAAGGCTGCACTGTTACTCTGATAGCTGAGATATTCAGGGTCAGACCAGACGGAGAACCTGACATTGTCCAGAGGGAAGTCACCCTCTAGACTTCGTATAGAGACGTGTGTCGTCAAGGTCGGATAGAGTCTGTGGTAGGTCGTATTGACCTCATTGTTGACAGACTCGAGGACATAACCGTTGATGTCGTAAGTGTAGTCATAACAGAGACTTGGCTGGTAAAGCTCCACCGAGAACGCGATCATCCCCGGTATGACATAGTCATTGTTCGACCACCATCTAAGATACATCGAAGTTGTCGTCCGAGGAAAACCACTGACGATATTACTGATATCAAACCTATCGACATCGACACCGACATTGTTCTGCTGTAAGTTGTTACTGTGACCTGCGATCGTGTCCCGGTCGACACCGCTCAAGATTCCGTCAAAGACGTTGGTGTTGTTACCTGTCTCCGGTATGGCTGTCCATGGGCCGGTACTGGTCAGACCGACATCGAGACCGTCTGTCGTAAAATCAAACTCCCCTTCTCCAGAAAAGATAGCGAGCTGTGCAGACACCGTTCCCGAGTTTGGCAGTTTGAAACCGTCGATGAGTATAGGGGTCGCATTAGCTGTCGTCTTTAAGCTGTCCATACCTCCGTAGATCGTCACGTTTCTCGGCTTGCCGTTCAACGAATCCTCCGCATAGACGACTACAAGGCTCCATCCGCCATAAACACCAGGTGTCCACTCCCGCCCCTCTTCTGTAGGCAGGTTCGCCACCGTGAAGGTGTGTTTGACATTACCTGCCAGGTTCGCTCCCCGTAATAAAGAGGTGACATCTGCGATCGCAGAGTAGGTCACACCAGATGAAAAGCCTTGTGAATAGACCTTATATGCTGTGATATCATTGTAGCTTCCGCCATTGATCTTCAGTTTGATCGATCTGACATTCGCATCTATGAGGCTCACTGTTGTAACTCCCGTGTTCTGACCGGTCTCTACCCAGCCCGACGGGGTACCGTAATGCAGGTCTTCCACACAACCTGCAGCGTTCCATCTTGTACAGGTAGCACTGTCCTCCCAGGCAAAACGGCCTTGCCAGATAAGTCCGGCCCACAGGATACCGTCTCCGCCGTTTTGTGCATAGGTCGGCGGGAAGGTGATATTGGACGATGAGGAGTTCCAGGTCGAACTGTCGCCATCGATATCGATAAACTTGACCACATAGTTATTACTTGTAGACGTCAAGGGCAGATCCGTGGTATCGACACAACTACCCTCTGTCGCAGCATAACCTGTTCTCAGCTCCGTCAGACAGAGCACCGTGTTACCGGCAATCTTGTAATCACCGATGATGTTCTGTGTGGATGGCGGATTGATCTGTTCGAACCCCATGTTCGTCGTATAGTCTGTCGAGACTGCGATATTGATCGTGACGGTAGCTGTTGATGTGTTTCCCGTGCTGTCAGTTATCGTATATGTGAATGTCGTATTGCCCGTAAAACCGCTGTCCGGTGTAAATGTGAATGCACCGGTCGTACTGTCATATGAGTTTAATGTACCTTGCAGCCCGGTCGTGTCCACTGATGTGATACTGATACCCGTACCACTGTCATTGACCAATAGACCCGTAGCTGCATCTACGACCAGTTGGACATCGGGAAGACCGGTATAACTGTCATCTACAGCACTTGAGCTTGGGGCAGTAATCGTTACCGTAGCACCACTGTCCGTCACACTGTAATCTGAGTGAAAAAGTAAAGTGACACTTGGTCCTGTCGCTGTAAAGGTGTCATTTATAGAACCACAATACTTTGATGATGTGACACCAGCACTGTCGGTGATAGTCACATAATCATATGAGCACGAGCCCTCAGCCTCCAAGGTACCGGTGATCGTGACTGTCAACTGTGTCGCACCTGCGATCGTCAATGTCTCTGTTGCATCCGAATCGTTGGTATAGGGACTTGGGTCTGTCGTAGCTGAATCTCCTGCAGCGTTCTTCAGCCATGTCGTTGTCGCCGCAGCTACCGCACTGTCTATTGTCACATAATTAACAGCACCGAACTCATCGTTTTTGTTTGTGTTCGCTGTAAAGGAGAGGGTAATACGACCATTTGAGTCCGCTGTTGCTGTGATCGAACGTACTATATACCCACCGTTGTCGAGTTGATAGTCACCAAGTTTGTTTCCGTCGACCCTCACTTCGAAACGGTCACTGCTGTCCCATTTGTCGTTAGCATACAGTCCGAAAGTGATCGTCAGTGTGGCGTTTGCATTACTTGCACCAAAATCGTATGTCTTGCTTCCGGTAGTGTCTCTTGGCAGGACCATCCATCCACCGGAGTCCCAATATATCCCGGAACCAGAATAACCGTCAAGTCCACTGTTATACTGGTCATTAGCGACTTGAACGGCATAAGCTGTTGTAGCAAAGAGGATTAGCAGGGCTATCATAGAGACCTGTTTCAAAAACTTGTTTAGAGCGTGCATGATGTTACCTTTGGATACTTTAGTAGATCGGAGATGTAGTGCAGGAAGCCATCTGTTAGTGTGCCTGACCTGAGCTCATACAGTGAAAAAGCTGTATGCTCTTGGCAGACGTTGTGACATCTTTTATGTTTTTGTGGCTTTAAAAGTATATGCATCTACCGCTCCTTTACATTGTTACAGTTGTCTGAACAGCTGTAAACCGAACGGTAAGGTTGTCTACTTGAGTATGAATTCATCAACACAAGTATGCAACCCTACCACCCACCTATACTAATAGTATAGTTATAGTTTGGTTTAACTAATCTTAATAAATTTATTTATATAAGTTTTGATTATTTTTTAGCTGTTGAAGGAGTCGATGCGCAGAGCATCTTTAAGGTCTTGGCCTCAGTTCTGTGATACGGGCAACTCTCTGTCCATCTCGGTAAAGATGGTCTCTGCGAGTTCATCTACACTCTTTTGACTGACATCGCTTTTAGTACTTAAAGTCACTTGTGTGACATGTTCTGATGAGGCTCTTGCATTCAAGACATACTCATATCCGCCAAAGAGAATAAAACTTTTTTTGGTCAGGAACTTCAATGTACTGGTGTCCTTGTCGGTCGACTTGACTTCGAGACCCAACTTAAATACAACATTTCTAATGGCTTTAAAGACCTGATGAACAGGTTTATCAAAGTTTCGCATGTTACGTTTTGTCATCATAATTCCAATACTGTAAGATATTCATGATCAAGAGAGCGCAGAGCAAGCTCCGCCTGCTGTAGACAACACCCTAAGGTATTGATAAGTCTAGTACTGACCGGTAAACTTGAAGACCAAAGAGACATACCCCTCAGTCATATAGTCTATACTTCCGATATCTGTCGTAGAGCCCAGGTTCTTGTTAAACCTGACACCCAGCTCCAGTCCAAAGTTGTCGATGATGTCTAGGTTGACACCGACATCTCCACCAGCATAGGGGTTCGTTGTCGTATACTCCGTAGTACCGACTGTCATCTGTGTACTCATAAGACCACCATTGATACCCAAAAAGATATTAAAGTGCTCACCCGCACGAATAAGATACTGCATCTCTGCTCCGGCCGTATAGACTGCATCGAAATCAGATACACTGTGGTAACGCCCTGATAAGAAGAGACGATAGGCCTCTGACTCCCCACCAAGTTTAAAACCACCGCCAAAAGCACTTTTGCTCTCATTGAGGATGACATGTTCACCACCTGACGGATTCACCTGTGTCAGTTTTGCCTGTCCCTGACCAAAAGCACCCTCTAGAGCCAATAGACCTTTAGCGTCCCATGCATTTTGAAAATAGTTCTCACCAGCAGTCGCATAAACACTTGTCAGTAATAAAACTGATCCTAATACTTTTTTCATCTTTTTCCTTTTTAAACTCTAAAATTCACCGACAATATTGTTTTCAATGATCGTGATACTAAAACTTCCAGCCTGTGCCGTTGCATTGCTCGCTTGAACAGTCACATAAGCGCGACCGCCATATTCACATCCATAGACACTGCCCGGTGTCGTCATAGGTGTGATCTCAGCATCGATCGTCACCTCATCAGAGGATGTCACCACATATGTAAACCAGACATTACGTGCATCATAACCTGTACCCTTCAGGTGTACCATGACAGTACCTTCTACAGCATCTCCAGGAGGTACTGTGAATGAGTACGATCCTTCATAGCCGAAACCACGGAGCGTATGTCGTGTAGCCTCACCCATTCGAATCGTCTCAGGTGTCACATTAAGCTGTCCGACTGTCGTCGCACCTATGAATATCGTATGTCCTACATACACATGATCATATTGTACCTGCACTAAAGCGATACCGTTATCATTGACTCTGTATGAACCATCAGCAGAGTCGACATTCAAGATCCACTCTTCACCAAAGTTACATTTGTCCTGACGGTAGTTGTGACCAATAGCATACCCCATGTTCGCGGTAGGTGTTGTTGCCGTATAGGTCTCTACAAGGTTCAATGATGTCGCAGCTGCGCTTGAGATATCCCACTTGCCTGACGCCTGATACACATACCCCTCACCAAATGTCATCAAGATATCATCACTTGGGTTAACTACTGAGAGGTCTGCTCCAGAGGTGTCGGTAAACACCGTACCCGATGAGACGGTCGCAACCGGAGCCAAACGGACCATAAAGTTGTCACCCACTCCCGATGTAGGGTCATTAGCATAGCCACCGATAGCGCTGACATAGATCAAAGGATTGGTATTAACCGGGTTGTTCCACTTGTCCGTCACAGCGATCTGCATATGTTCTGTGAAACGTAATGTCGTCGTGTTTTGATCCGTATAAGCATATGTGATACTCATGGCCGTCGGAGGACCAGAGAAGACGACTACAGATTTTGTGATCGTCTTTGTCAATGTGTTGCCATTGGAGTCATTGATGTCCAGGACGATGTCAAACATCACTTGACCAGAGACCGTATAGGTCTTGATCGTCATCGGGATACTGTTCTTGAGATTAAAGGTCAGTGAAGCGACCTCAGTATTGGTATTGTCGACCAATTGGGCACGGCCCGGATCAAGTGATGTGATCGTCAGACCCAGTATGTTCGTATCAGGGACAAGATCACCATTGTCATCTCTGACGCTGACGGTAAAGACTGATGTAGAGTTCAGGTCGAGTGTCGCTTTGTTGTTGTTGTCAACAAAATCGATCGTATAACCCGTCAGCAGTGGAGGCTGTACCGTTGTATCAGGCTCAAAGTTGACAGTCAAAGATGTAGAAGTCCCTGCCGCGTTCAAAGTGTCAAAAAATGAAAAACTGACACTCGTCGTCGTATTGATGATGTTATAGACATCTGATGGTCCGACATAGGTGAATGTCGCTCTACCGTTAACTACAGCGACCACGTTCTCCTGAAAGTAACCCACATCCTGTCCAGCGATATATTCAGCCGGATAACCTACCGTGATCGTTCCACCATCTATGATAGAACCACCCTCGCCAAAGACACGAAGTTCCACTGTCTTCACTTCGTTGTTAGTCGTCACGGAGATAGGCGTCAATGGAGATATCGATACGATCGGTGAGCCTACGCCCCCCGTGCTGAGTACTGACACATTAGTAGTCACACTGATATTCCAGTTCACACCTTCACTTGTCGTCTCTGTACCTGAGACAGTCACTGATGTCCCTGTACAACCATCAGCTAAGATGATATTGACACCTACGGTTCTTGTCGCAGTCGAATCGATAGTGAATGCATTGTTACCGTTGATATCACTGCTTATCACCGTACACCCTGCGACAGATGCTGTCAGACCAGAGACCGTGGCGTTACCATCTAGCGTATAACCGACATCTATGCTTCCACTGATACTTGTCGGCGTCGTATAGCTCATACTTGTCACGTCAAGTGTGACACCACTGGCTTTTAGCGGAGCATTTGTCTGTTCATCACCACATCCACTAAACGTGCCGACAAGTACCGTTGCCAATAGCGAAGCTACGATACTTTTAAATCCAAATTTCATTTTCATTTTTTACCCTTGTTAAGTAGAGGTCTTCCTATACTCGAGTCGTTTTAATCAACCGAAACTGCCTATATATGTACCATACACACATAAGTCGTCCTTAAAGAGTTGACACACTTTAAAACCATTATACACTCTTCGATTTTAACTATTCTTAAAAGTTATACAAGTTCAACAAAAAGTTCTCTATTTGCCTGTTTTACTTAAATCAGGCATCAACTCTACCCACTCTTATGCATGATATCACAGGCTGCGATGACCCCTGAACTAAAGGCCCACTGGAAGTTATAGCCACCCAGTTCACCGGTTACATCAACGACCTCACCCACAAAATAGAGCCTTTCGACAGTGTTACTTTCCAGTGTCCAACTGTTCAACCCCGATGTCTCGACACCACCTTTACAGACCTCTGCCTTCGCAAAACCGTATGTTCCGGCAGGAGCCAGGGTGTAATGGTGCAGTGATCGTTTTAGCTGCTCCAGTTCATCTGCTCTGTAGATGTTGCAGGCTTTGTCTTTGATACCAATGTGCTCCAGCAGCTTCTGTGTGAACCTCTTAGGCAATGGCAATGCTGTCGAAAGAAGCTTTCGGTTGTTGTGAAGGAGCTGCTCAAGTTTATGGTCAGGCAAGAAGTCGATCTCGATCTCTCCTCTCTCCCAGTAGAGTGAAGCGCTCAAGATGACAGGACCGCTCAGACCTCTGTGGGTCATCAACATATCCTCTTTGAGGCGCTTCTCTCCTACTGTCACAGCTGCAGTGAGACTGACCCCGCTCAACTCTTTCATCCAGAAGGCCCTGGGTTGAAGCGTGAACCCTGCAAGTGCCGGAGCAAAAGATCTTGTCGTATGTCCTAACGAAGCAGCGATCTCCAGACCGATACCTGTAGCACCCACCGAAGCAAAACTCTTCGCACCGGTCGCCACCACCACGTTTTTTGCCTGAAACCGTCCCTCTTCCGTCCTAAGCGTAAAGAGACCATCTTGGCCTTGTTGCAGAGAGATGATCTTCTCCCTATAACGATAGCGACTTTTACGACTCGCCTCCTCCAGGATGGAGATGATCTCATCGGCACTTCTGGGACAAAAATAGTAGCGTCCTTTGCGAAGTACCGGCTGTAGACCCCGCACTGCCAACCACTGCAACAGGTCATCTTTGGAGAACTGTGAGAAGACCGACTCTATAAGCTGTTCGTCGCCCAGGTAGTTATCTGCGGAAACAGCGATATTGGTGATGTTACATTTTCCGCCACCGGAGATCTTTAACTTCTTACCGGCTCGCTCATTACCCTCTATGACCACGACACTCAAGGCACTCTGTTCATTAAGCTGAGCAGCACACATCATCCCGCTCGCACCGGCACCAAGGATCATGACATCATATATTCTCTTGTCGACTTTCAAAAGCAGTTCCTTCTCTATAGATGCAATAGTAACATAGCCTCCGTCCATCTTATAGCCTATGCTATAATTCGCTAACTAATCAGGGTGATCAGCCCGAAGGATCTATATTGAGTAACAAACTACACATCGTCTCACTCGGATGTAACAAGAACCTTGTCGATACCGAGGTGATGCTTGGTCGTCTTAAGGCCTATGAGATGACCGATGATGCCAGTGATGCCGATGTCATCATCGTCAACACCTGCGGCTTTATCGATGCAGCCAAAGAGGAGTCGATCAACACTGTCTTAAACCTGCATGATGCCCGTAAAGAGGACTCCATGCTGGTGATGGCCGGCTGTATGAGCGAGCGTTACAGTGAAGAGCTCTCCAAAGAGCTGACCGAGGTCGACATCTTCACCGGTGTGGGCGACTACGCCAACATCGACAGACTTCTGGCAGAGAAAGAGAGCCGTTTCACAGAGCAGGTCTACCTCATAGACGGTGAAGAACGTGTGGTCACCGGCTCTACCTACCACGCTTATGTCAAGATCTCTGAAGGGTGTAACCAGACCTGTTCGTTCTGTGCCATCCCCTCGTTCAAGGGAAAACTTCACTCCCGTGACCTTGATAGTATCGCCAGAGAGGTCGAAGGACTTGTAGCCCAAGGCTACTACGACTTCAGCTTTATCTCCCAGGACTCCAGCTCTTTTCTGCGTGACCAGAACGTCAAGGACGGTCTGATCCATCTTATCAAGCGTGTTGAGCTCATCGACGGTGTCAAGAGCGCCCGTATCTTGTACCTCTATCCGAGTACGACCAGTATGAAACTCCTTCAGGAGATCGCCAAGTCACCGCTCTTTCACAACTACTTCGACATGCCGATCCAGCATATCAATGACGACATGCTCCGTATGATGAAGCGCGGTTTTGGCAAAGAGAAGACCCTTGAGCAGCTAAATTACATGCGCGCACTGCCAGACTCTTTTGTCCGATCGACCTTTATCGTCGGCCATCCGGGTGAGACGGAGGCTATGTTCGACGAGCTTTGTGACTTTGTACGCGACTTCGGTTTTGACCGGGCCAATGTCTTTGGCTACTCTGATGAGGAGGGGACCTCTGCTTATGAGGTCGCTGACAAGCTCCCTCAAGAGCTTATCGACGAACGCGCCGAGATCCTGGGTGCTATCATCGCGGAGTCTGAGCTCAAAGCCCTTCAAAAAGAGATCGGTACGGAGATCGAACTGATCATCGACGGTGAAAGTGATGAACATGAGTTCCTTCTCTCTGCCCGCAAGACCATCTGGGCACCGGAGATCGACGGTGAGATCTACGTCAATGACAACAGCCTTGACGAAGAGCTTGAGTTCGGTGTCATCTACAAGGCCAAGGTCACCGACATCGTCGGCAACATCCTCACAGCGACAGTGACAGGCCGCGTCTAAACAGATGCTCGATACAACGGCCCTACCCTCACTTCGAGCAGGTAAGAACCTGCTTGCCTTTTCAGGTGGGGTCGACTCCTCTGCACTCTTCTTCCTTCTTCTTGAGAACGACATCGAGTTTGATCTTGCCATCGTCGATTATCAGCGTCGTGACCAATCTAAAGAGGAGGTCGCTTATGCCAAGAGACTGGCCAATGACCATGCCAAGAAGTGTCATCTTTTAGAGACCACGCTCTCTGAGAAGAACTTCGAGGCCGAAGCCAGGGCTTCACGCTACAGCTTCTTTGAAAGCTTGATCACTCAGTACCATTACAGTAACCTTATCACTGCCCATCAGCTTGATGATCGCCTGGAATGGCTGTTGATGCAGCTAAGCAAAGGGGCCGGTCTCTATGAACTTCTTGGCATGCAAGCCATCGAGAAACGTAAAGACTACACTCTGCTACGCCCCTTGCTACAGACCCCAAGATCAGAACTGCTAGCGTACTTGCA
>Ga0256843_1003993_pt1 | contig 10021 bp, 3 predicted proteins | sample AlvinellametaG_FD_191572 | JGI IMG/M metagenome (GOLD analysis project Ga0256843, IMG submission 191572) | Pompeii worm associated microbial communities from hydrothermal vent at the East Pacific Rise, Pacific Ocean - Alvinella | ecosystem: Host-associated > Annelida > Integument > Unclassified ... | reverse complement strand
CTATTGATTTTAATTGGGATTATGCAACTAATTCCCGGCTTTTCAAAACCGGATCATATAGCCAAAACAGAGCAAATTCCTCCCTGGTGGATGTTTTTTATCGGAAGTATTACAGGTATAGTGGGCGGACTTTTCGGAATTGGAGCAGGTGTATTGATGGTGCCTATTTTTTTGATGGGATTTAATATGAAAAAGAATCACGCCAGAGCTTTAACATTGGCAATTTTGTTACCACCGGTAAGTTTAGGGGCTTTTATTAAATATCAACACGAAGGAGCCATTGACTGGACGATTGTTATTACTTTATTTATCAGTTATTTTATCGCTAATTACTACGGTGCCAAACGAGGTTCAAGGGCAAATTTAGCTACTTTTAAGCGAGTCTATGCTTTGTTGCTGATAGGTATAGCTGTAGTGTATTGGTTGCAGATATATTTTCAAAAAAATTGATTATTAAACTTACTTCTAAAATCTAAATTATCAATAAATATATGAAAACAATTAGAAGCAGAAATAAAAATTTAGGATTGATTGAGCTCATTGCCATAGCCGTAGGCGGAATGGTAGGTGGCGGAATTTTCAGTATCTTGGGAATTTCGGCTTCCATGATAGGATTTTTAACCCCGTTGGCAATAATTATAGGAGGAATGATAGCCATGTTGGCAGCCTATTCATATGTAAAATTAGGCGTTTATTATAAAGATGAAGGTGCTACCTATTCTTTTGTAAAACGAACTTTTCCGAAGAAACATATCGCCACAGCTACTATCGGTTGGTATGTTATTTTCGGGTATATCAGTACCTTGGCGTTGTATGCCTATACTTTTGCTTCTTATGCCATCAGCGATTATTCTTTTGCCGATAACATTTGGATTCGAAAATCAGTTGCTTGGGGGATTATAGCGCTGTTTACACTTATCAATTTATGGAGTGTAAAAGGCATGGGTAAGATTGAAGATTTGATGGTTTACACCAAGATGGCTATTTTATTCATTATTTCGGTTTTATTGATGACTCATGGAAAAACCGATTTCGGAAGTTTTGTGGAGCAAATGTTAAAGGATTCAGAGAATACCCGTTTGCTTCATATTTTGATAGTCTCTTCCATAACCTTTGTGGCTTACGAAGGCTTTCAATTGGTGATAAATGCCGTCAATGAAATGACTAATCCCGAAAAAAATATTCCCAGGGCCATATACGGAGCTATTATTTTGGTAATAACTATTTATGTAGTAATTGCCTTGGGGGCTTTGTTTGCCATTCCTATCGATAATTTAATCCGTGACAAAGAATATGCTTTGGCAGCCGGTGCTTCCGAAGCTATTGGAAATTTGGGAAAAAATCTGGTTATTTTTTCAGCTGTATTGGCTACGAGTAGTGCTATCAGCGGGACGGTTTTCGGTTCCTCCCGTCAAATGTCGGTGATTGCCCAAGATAAATTAATGCCATCTTATTTAGCTAAGCGAAATAAACAGAATATTCCCGTAAATGCTTTATTGACCATGGCAGCATTAGCCAGTTTGTTGATTTTAATAGGCGGATTGCAATTGATATTGGAATTCGGAAGTATTACTTTTCTATTGGTATCTTTATTAATGGCAGTTACCAATTATACGATTAGAGACAAGACCCAATCTTCAAAATTAACTACTACATTGGCGATAGTAGGATTAGGTATCGGTGCGGTTTTAATTCTTTATTATGAATTTACACATAAATGGGAGCAGATGATTTTTATACTTGTAATTTATTTGATTTTGACCATAGCCGCTTATATTTTTGCCAAGAGAAAACATCGATTGGAGGGGAATGTTTAATTCTGTAATTGATAGGTACTTATATTTGTTTGCAAAGCAAACCATAATAATAATTTTAAATAATTTATATGGTTTAAATTTTATCCTTACATATGTCTATTCACAAAGACCGCCAATATTATAAATTCTGTTTCTACGGATTTTTAAAAAATCTCCGGTTTTTTGAGGCGTTTTTTATCTTGTTTCTCCGGAAAAAAGGATTGACTTATACTGAGATAGGCAGTTTGTATGCCTTACGGGAGATTATTACTAATTTGGCGGAAGTTCCTACGGGAATAATTGCTGATACTTATGGCCGTAAAAAATCTTTGGTCTTTTCTTTTCTGGCTTATATTTTATCTTTTTTATTGTTTTTTACTGGGGAGACCTATTCTTGGTTTTTAGCGGCATTTTTGTTGTTTGGCACCGCAGATGCTTTTCGTTCGGGTACCCATAAGGCAATGATTATGGATTATTTAAAATTTAAGCGAATAAGTGAACAAAAAATTGCCTATTATGGTCATACCCGTGCCTGTTCACAACGCGGTTCGGCTATATCGGCTTTAATAGCCGGTATTATTGTTTTTTATACGGGTGATTACCGGATGATTTTTTTATGGTCTATTATACCCTACATATTAAATATGTTGTTAATTCTATCTTACCCGCCTGAATTAGACCGGGATAAAAGCAAACACGAAAGAAGTATTGTGAGTAGTTTGCACGAATTATGGCAGGCTCTTCGTTCTCCGGTGGTTTTATCGATTGTGCATTCAGCGGCGGTATTTACAGCCTATCAAAAAGCTGTAAAAGATTATATTCAGCCGGTGATGAAGCAAGTGGCTTTATCACTACCGGTTTTATGGGCTTATCAAGCGGATAAACGAACCGGCTTGTTGATAGGTTTGATGTATTTTATTTTATATTTGTTGACTTCACGCGCTTCGCTAATGGCAGGTAAGCTATCGGAAAGAATATCTAATATACCTTATAAAAGTTTGTTAGTAGGATTTGGCGCCGGAATTATAGCAGGATATTTTTTTCATTTGCATTATGCTTGGATTGCTTTGTGGGCTTTTACCATTATATATATAATAGAAAGTTTGAGAAAACCTGTCCTTACCGGTTATTTGTCAGATAGTGTTCCCAACAAAATTTTAGCCTCGGTTTTGTCGGTGCAATCGCTGTATCGCACTGTTTTGACTTCCGTTTTGGCATTATTGTTCGGTTATTTGGCTGATTTATGGGGTTTAGGCTATGCCTTGATGGTAGTCAGTGCTTTTTTATGGATATTGAATATACTTACGGGAAAGAAATCAACAGGTTTTTAATTATTTAACCCGCTTTATTCACCGGTTATAATTAATTTTTCAAACAAATGCAGTAAAAGCATAAGGATACAAGCAATATTTGTTTGAAATAAATATCCCCAAATTTGAGTGCACCTTGAAATTATCTTTACGCATCTACTTTGTTGCAAAACCCTTGAAATACGCGAGTATTCCTGCGGGTTTCGACGCCTTGTATCTGCATAAAGCTAATTTTATGAATAAAGCGGGTTAAGCGAAGTTGTAAACTTCGCGAAGCCTTTACAGAACAAAAAAGTGATAGGCTCACTCCGTGTAAGCCTATCACTATCCAAAGACGTAACACCTGCCATGTCATAAAAGGATAGAGATAGCCACGTCCTTCGTTCTCGCTATGACAGAAGAAATTTTAAACTTGGCGTCTTTGCGTCTTTTCGAGAGACTTACCCAATCAAATTCCAAAACCCCGTTTCTTTCATTTGTTTTTGCAGGAAGAATTTTACATTTTGGTGTTCCGGTTTTTCCAGCTGTATATCGTCTTTGAGCAAACGGTAGGCATATTGGCGGGCTGTTCGCATCAAAGGAGCATCTTTGATGATATCGGCAATGCGAAAACGCATACTTCCGCTTTGTTGTGTACCTAGAATATTTCCCGGACCACGGAGTTTTAAGTCCACTTCAGCTATTTTGAAACCGTCATTGGTGCTCACCATAGTTTCTATCCGGATACGGGCTTCATGTGAAAGTTTATAGTCTGTCATCAAAATACAATAAGATTGATCAGCACCACGTCCTACCCGTCCGCGTAATTGGTGTAATTGTGATAAACCAAAACGTTCGGCACTTTCTATCAGCATAATAGAGGCGTTAGGAACATCTACTCCTACTTCAATAACAGTAGTGGCGACTAAAACTTGTGTTTCGTTGTTTTTAAAGCGAAGCATTTCGGCTTCTTTTTCTTCCGGTTTCATTCGGCCGTGAACCATCCCGGTTTGATAAGGTGTTGGCGCAAAGAATTTTTGTATTTTTTCATAATTATCTGTTAAGTTTTGATAATCCAAGGCTTCACTTTCTTCTATCAAAGGAAATACCACATATGCTTGTCTTCCTTTATCGAGTTCAGATTTGATAAATTCAAAAACTTTGAGTTTGTCTTTTCGATACTTGTGTATGGTTTGTACGGGTTTTCGTCCCGGAGGTAGTTCATCAATGATAGAAATATCCAAATCTCCGTAATGTGTCATAGCTAAAGTGCGTGGAATAGGAGTGGCGGTCATTACTAAAATATGTGGGGGAGGTGAATTTTTCTTCCACATTTTGGCGCGTTGGGCTACCCCAAACCGATGTTGTTCGTCTATGATGGCTAACCCCAAATTGTTAAATTTAACCCTGTCTTCGAGAATCGCGTGTGTGCCTACCAATATATGTAAATTTCCGTTTATGAGATTCTCAGCGATTTTATTTCGCTCTTTTTTCTTGGTAGATCCGGTTAAAAGTTTGATATTCAGGCCTAATTTTTCTACAAAAGCTTTTAATCCGTTGTAATGCTGTTGCGCCAGAATTTCAGTGGGAGCTACCAACGAGGCTTGATATCCATTGTCAATGGCCATGAGCATACTCAGTAGCGCAACAATGGTTTTTCCACTTCCAACATCTCCTTGAAGCAGTCGATTCATCTGTGTACCTGATTTAACATCATAGCGAATTTCTTTGATTACTCGTTTTTGTGCATCTGTTAGTTCAAATGCTAAAATGTCTTGATAAAAACCATTGAAATAATTCCCGATTTTTTCAAAGATATGCCCTTTAATTTTACGTTTTCGATGCAGATTTTTTTGAAGTAATTGAAGTTGAAGATAAAAAAGTTCTTCAAATTTTAAACGGGTTTGTGCTTTGTGTAGCATATCCAAACTTTGTGGAAAATGAATATTAAACAAAGCTTGGTTTTTGTCTAATAATTTTAACTCGGAAATAATATTTTTGGGTAAACTTTCTTTAAATTTCAGTCCGGTTTCATGAAATAAATGAGTCATGATTTTTGTCCAAAAACGGGTAGTGAATCCCTTTTTTGTCAAAGTTTCAGTAGAGGGATAAACGGGTTGAAGTTTGAGAAAAGATTTTTTTTTGCGTTCAGCCAAAGTTTCAATTTCCGGATGAGCAATATTAAATTTTTTATTGAATAAAGTTGGCTTTCCAAATACTACATAATCTACATTTCTTTTTAAGTTTTGTTGTATCCACTGGTAATTCCTGAACCAAACGAGTTCAATTTCACCGGTTTCATCGTATAAAGTCGCTGTTAATCTTCTTTTTCTTCCGGTTCCTGTTTCTGTTATTTGGGATAACTTTCCAATAATTTGAATTTCAGCCGGAGTATTTCTGATTTCATTGATTTTATAAAATTTGGATCGGTCTATATACCTGAAAGGGAAATGGTTAAGTAAGTCTTCATAGGTCTTTATGCCCAATTCTTTTTCAAGTAATTGAGCTTTGATATTTCCTATTCCCGGTAAATATTTAACTGATGTTCGAAGCATTTAACTGTTTTATACCAGCTAAAGTACAGATATTTTTCCAATTTTGAAATTTTTATGACTTTTGTCATTTAATTATTATAACAATCTGTTTGAAAGAATTTCCATTTCATTACTTATTCTCTCCTTTTAATCCTTATATCTCGGTATTTACTGAAAATCTCTATCATTTTGTTAATCATTATATTACATTGTAAAAAATGGAAACATTTCTTAATATGTTTGGGTATTTTTTAGTCAAATGTTAATATATTTGAATATATGTAAGTGTGTAAATTTAAAAAAATATTCTATTACTACTGTAAAAACATAAGTGCTAATGTGATTTTTGTGTTTTTTTGTTTTTGATAAAATATTAAAAACATTAAAAAAATCTTTAAATATGTTTAAAATAATGTAAAATATTATATTTTTGACAAAATTTAATTTGTATAAATTATATTAAAATTATGAAAAAATACACTTTACTCAAAGTAAAAAATATATCTATTTCTTTTTCTTACCTAGTCAATGATTATTTAAACAATTCTGTTTCTTTTTTAGTGATATCTAAAAATAATCTTTTTGCAATTGCTTATTTTCTTAAACTTCTTGTTATGAAAACTTTATTATTTTCCAGAAAAATGAAATTTGTCAATAGTTTAAACTTAGTTTTTTTACTTGTAATCTTATGGGGGACAAATCTTTATGCACAAGATGTTCCTTGTTCCAAATATGGATATAAGATAACTAAACATAATCCGGCTAAAGTTTATAAATTAGATCCGGAAAACCCTAATCCTGAGGTTTACATTAACAGTGTTTCTATTTTAACTACCACTTTTGCTTATAGTTATCAGTATCATAGATTTTATGCTGTAGCTGGCACTACAACATCTACTACAACGGAAAAACATCTGTATATGATAGACGCATCAGGTAATTTGACGGAAGTGGATACCGGTGGTGTTTTGTTAGATAAAATAGGAATGGATGTCAGTCCGGATGGTTATGTATATGTCTATAAAATTCCATCCGGTTCAACCGTACAAGCCATTACCAAATTACAATTGACGGATGCTACCCATGCTGTTTATGTTACGGATTTAGATCAAGCTGATTTTTCAAACTCTGAAAAACCGGGAGCTGATATCGCCATTCATCCGCAAAACGGAATGTTGTATTCTATGGTATCAACGGATCCGAATGAAGGTGTCATTGTGTATGATAAAAATGACGGACATGTTATAAAACGATATACGCTTAATCTTTCCAATGTAAATACACCTATAAGCACTTCTAAAAGTGGTTCTCAATGGTTTGACGGTTTGGGTCGTTTGTATGCATGGTTAAATAAACCTCATGGAATCATGGATTATCATTTATGGCGTTTTACTTTTGATGATACCAATAATATAGCTACGGCCGAAGATTTAGGTTCAACCGGTAATATTAATGGCTTGGGTGATGGAGCCGCTTGTCAAGTCTATGCCGATACCGATAATGACGGTTTGGTCGATGATTTTGATATAGATGATGATAATGACGGAATTCCCGATAAAAATGAAAATCCTTTTGGATTGAACCCCGACGAAGATGCCGATGCTGACGGAGTTCCCTACTATTTGGATGATGATGATAATGACGCCAATATTAAAAATGATGACGGACAAATTGAAGCGGGCTTTGATTTTGACGGGGACGGTATTCCCAATCATTTGGATTTAGACAGTGATAACGACGGAATATATGATATAATAGAAGTAGGCAATCAATCCCATGATACCGATCATGACGGACGTACGGATAATGCTGTCGGAAACAATGGTTTGGATAATAATTTGGAGGATAACGACACAATGAATGCCACAATCAATTATACGATTCCTAATTCTGATAATACAGGGAACTTTGATTATCTGGATATAGATGCGGATGATGATGGAATAGTTGACATTATTGAAGCGCAACCGACTTCTTCCTATACAGCTCCCGCTGGAACCGATACGGATAAAAATGGAGTGGATGATGTTTATGATCAACCCAATTGGGTAAATCCTGTCGATACGGACAATGATACGGTTCCTGACTATTTGGATATAAATTCCGATAACGATTATGACAATGACTCCATCGAAGCCTATGATACCGATAATGACGGTACGGCTAATATTGTAGCTTCCGGTAATGATGCCGATAATGACGGACTGGATGATGCTTTTGATAATGATGATACGCTAGTCAATCCAACCAATAACGGACAAACGCCTGATTCCTTCCCCGATTTAGATAACCCGGGAGGCGATCGCGATTGGCGCCAAGTGCAAACCGGTGATTATGATCACGACGGCGTATTGGACGGTGTCGACTTAGATGATGACAACGATGGTATTCCCGATTCAATTGAACGGGATTGTAACAATGAAGTTAAAGCGAATCTCCAAGCTTATGACGGGCAATCCGCTGATAATGTGAACGACGGTAATTTGAAAATAGGAAGTGCCGTGTTTAGCGTTTCTCGCCGTACTTATGGCAATGGAAGTTTTAATTCCTATAAAGTTTCCGATGATCATTATACCAATGAATATGGCGTGTATATTGCGCATCCTTCGTGGGGGACATCCAGTTATGATAACCGTATAGAACTGCAATTTGATTTTTCTCATTCCGTTAAGAATTTAAAATTCAGAATGAATGATGTAGACTGGGGAGATCATGTGATTGTTGATGTATATGATGAGGCCGGTAATTTGATTTCGCTTAATAACTCAATGTATTCATTATATCCTAACACAATAGTTCAAGTGAATGGAAATCAATTTGATTCGTCTAACTGGTCAAATTCCGATAATAATGAAAGAAAAGGAACCGTTGATTTTCATTTTTCGGGTATCTATATTTCTAAAATTGTTATCAGGTATTATGATACCAATGGTCGCGGAAGTTTATCTTTTTCGGAATTTTACGGGGTAGTATGTGATTTTGATGGCGATGGCGTAGAAGATTATTTGGATTTGGACAGTGACAACGACGGAATTTACGATATTGTGGAAGCCGGAAATGGAGCCAATGATACCGATCATGACGGAATGACCGACAATCCGGTAGGAAATAACGGTTTGGATAATACCTTGGAAACAAATGATACCCAAAATGCAACAATAAATTATACAATACCCAATACCGATAACAATGCTAATCCCGATTACCTCGATATTGATGCCGACGACGATGGAATCGTAGATAATATTGAAGGACAAACCACATCAGGTTATGTGCCCCCCAGTGGAGTGGATGCCAATAATAATGGAGTGGACGATGCTTATGATACAACAGGAGCCAATAATTATTGGATTAATCCAACGGATACTGATAATGACGGTACACCGGATTATTTAGATACTAATTCAGATAATGATTATGATAATGATGCTTTGGAAGGTTGGGATACCGATAATGACGGAACCGCAGATACTGTTCCTTCCGGCAATGATGCCGATAACGATGGCTTGGATGATGCCTATGATACCGATGATACCCAAATCAATCCGACTAACGGACAAACGCCTGCTAGTTTCCCCAATCTGGACAATCCATCTACAACTGAAAGGGATTGGCGTGAAGAATTAGATGTAGATTTTAGTATTAATAATGTAACGGTAACTGAAGGAAATACTTTACAATTTACACTTTCATTGAGTAATCCCAGTGGTGTAGCCACTACTATACAAATATCTACTGCTGATGGATCAGCTGTTCAACCGGGAGATTATACACAAATTACTACAACTACTGTTACAATTCCTGCCGGTCAAACCAGTATTACAGTTGATGTTGCTACTATTGATGATAATATAGATGAATCGACGGAAACCATGACTTTAAATGGAACCGTAACTAGTAATAACACTTCAAATTCAAGCGATTCCGGTACCGGTACTATTTTAGACAATGATCCTGCTCCTACGGTAAGTATCAATGATATCACCGTTGATGAAGGTGTAGGCAATGCTACGCTTACCGTTAGTTTATCGAACCCGAGCGATACGGATGTAGTTGTAGCCATCACTACAAGTGACGGCAGTGCCGAAGAACCGGATGATTATACTTCTACTACCACTACTGTTACGATTTTAGCCGGACAAACCAGCGCTACGGTAAGTGTTCCGATTATCGACGATACAATGGATGAATCCAATGAAGATTTTCATGTGAATGGTAATGTTACCAGTGGCAATACATCCAATACGAATCCCAGTGGTACGGTTACGATAACGGACAATGATGATCCTCCTACGGTAAGTATCAATGATATCACCGTTGATGAAGGTGTAGGCAATGCTACGCTTACCGTTAGTTTATCGAACCCGAGCGATACGGATGTAGTTGTAGCCATCACTACAAG
>Ga0256843_1003992_pt1 | contig 10021 bp, 14 predicted proteins | sample AlvinellametaG_FD_191572 | JGI IMG/M metagenome (GOLD analysis project Ga0256843, IMG submission 191572) | Pompeii worm associated microbial communities from hydrothermal vent at the East Pacific Rise, Pacific Ocean - Alvinella | ecosystem: Host-associated > Annelida > Integument > Unclassified ... | reverse complement strand
GAAGCCCACCCCGAATGGACAAATCAACAGATAGCTGATGCCGTATTGAGTTCAAGAGCGATGGTAGAGAAGACTAAAAAGAATGGTGTAGAGCAAGGGGTTATGGAGTGTCTGCATGACAAGAAGAGGAATCGGGTCTATAAACGCTCACTAGATGCCAAAGGTGAAACGATGTTGGTTACTTTAGCCTGTAGCAAACCTCCCAAAGGGCGAAGCCACTGGACAATGCAAATGTTAGCTGATAAGTTGGTCGAGTTAAACTATGTGGAGAGTATATCTGATGAGACTGTAAGACGACAATTAAAAAAAATGAAATTAAACCATGGCAATCTAAAAGTTGGGTGATTCCCCCAATAGCCGATAGTGAATATATTATGCGAATGGAGGATGTGTTAGACCTTTATGCCAGAGAGTTGCCTGAGGATGAGATGTTAATCTGTATGGATGAGAGTACCAAACAACATATTAAAGAGAAGAGAGAGCCTATCCCCTGTAAAGCTAAACAACCTCAGAAGTATGATTACGAGTATATCCGTCATGGAGTCAGTTCTATTTTTATCTTCTTCTCCCCTGATGAATCATGGCGTACAGTAATGGTCGATGACCGTAAAAGAACCATTGAATGGGTGCATCACATGAAAACCATTAGCGATATGTTTCCCAATAAAAAGAAAATTTATGTGGTACTTGATAACTTTAAAACCCATAATCCTGCTAAATTTTATGGCTACTTTGAAGCTAAAGTAGCACGGGAACTTATTGAGAAGTTTGAGTTTCACTTTACCCCCAAACACGCCTCTTGGCTCAATATGGCTGAGATAGAGTTCTCAGCTCTCTTTGGACAAGCTCTCAATAAGCGTATTCCAAGCCAAGAAGAGCTTAAAAAGGAGGTTTTAGCTTGGGAGATCCATCGCAATAAGCATAGTCGAACGGTGGATTGGAAGTTTTCTACCAAGGATGCTCGGGAGAAACTTTGGAGGCTTTATCCTAAAGTTGTAGAGAAATAGATGTTTTTTAGGTGTGGGAGGGTACTAATTGTTCGTTGGAGAATATTGTAAAAAACGTTTCTTGATGAGATAGAGTAGAAAAAAGTAAAAGCACATAATACGTGCTTTTACTAGTATAATCTTTACTGATGATTGCTATTGTAGTTTAATGACCAAATATCTTTTTGCATTGAACTAATATCTGATTGCATTGAACTAGTATCTGATTGCATTGAACTAATATCTGATTGCATTGAACTAGTATCTGATTGCATTGAACTAATATCTGATTGCATTGAACTAGTATTTGATTTAATTTCTACTAGATGATATGTAGCAATTGATAAAATCACAATAATCACAATATCCTTAATTTTAATATCTTGTAATAAATTATTTTTTCTATCATCGATTACACAATCTTGACAATATCCATCTTTCATTTCAGATAAATCAAATTCCTTATTACACTTTTTACATTGATTCACTATTTTTCCTTAAGTTTATATTAATTTTATTTATTATATCAAAAACATAATAAATTAATTATAAAGAATAAAATATTGATTCAAATAAAAACTAATTATCTACTTAATACATTAAAAACATATTATTCTAATATTATTAAGATATAATTTTTATAAAAGGGGTATTTATGATTATAGTTGTTTCCCACCAAAAGGGAGGAGTAGGGAAGAGTACAATAGCGTGGAACTTAGCCACTAATCTACAACAAAAGCATAAAGTAGAATTGGTTGACCTTGATATACAAAGAACTCTAACCTATGCCAATGAGATACGAAAACAACATCAAAAATTAACCCCTTTAACAATTAGACACTTTGATACTCCAGAGGATTTAAAAAAATATATCCAAGGAGATAGTGAAGAGAGATTATCTATTATTGATGTTGGTGGATTTGATAGCTCTATGAATAGGTTAGCTCTTGTAATGGCAGATATGATTATTACACCTGTAAGCGATAAGAGCTTTGAACTATTGGGTATAAAAACTTTTGAGAAGATTATTAGCCAATTAGATGAGCTAGTAGCTCATGATATAAAAGTAAAGGTCTTACTCAACAATTTAAACCCTCAAAAATCTAAACTTGATGGGCTAAAAAGCTTTATAACAAAATCCCCTTATTTTGAATTGATTGAGACGGTTTTACGAAATAGGGCAGACTATGATAAATCAGCAGGAGAGGGTAAAAATGTTATTGAATATAAATCAGATAGCAAAGCAGCCAAAGAGATTAAAAAACTTACCAAAGAAATAAAAAACATATTAAATATATAGTATAATAATATTAAAAACATATTATTATATAAAAAAAGGAAATAGAGATATGGCAAAAGAAAAAAACTTTGATAACCTAGATTTTGTTATGGATAGTGCAAATTTAACAGAGAAAAAAAAGACCTCTACTAATAAAAAAAAGAAAGTTAAAACCATTCAAATTTTAGTTGACTGGGAAGAGAAAATTAAAGAATATCATGGGGGAACAATTAGCTCTTATATTACTATCGCTATCCAAGAAAAAATGAAAAGGGATGGGATTTTATAGTAATTCAAGCATATATTATATGCTTGAAGATTCTGGTTCTGCCAGTGAAACTGCAAATGCAAATAGAAATAGAAAAACCCACATACTATAAAAAACCATTCCCAATAATATTAATATTAATAATGCATATCCCATTCCTTGTGGTTCAAATGTCTTAATCCATTTTCTCTGTAGTCCATTATGAATATTAACTATAGTAAAAAGTGTTACTATCCATAAAAATATTTGTAATACAATCATCATATTATCTTCTCCTATTCATTTACATCTGTTGCTTTAATAAGCAATCTATTATCTGAGACTTGAGTCATTGTCACTAGTAAGGCATTCTTATTTACAGGATGTAGTAATATCCCACTAACTGCACTATTCTCATCATAAAGAACCTTTCCACCATACATATCAAAAACCAATGATAATGCGGCATTATTAATATGGTGCCTAACTTCATTATTCCCATTATTTTTATAAGACATTACTATGGCATTAATTAAAACTCTAGTTGCGGTTGTTTTATCATATTGATATTTAAAAAACAACCATAAGAGCAAAGATATTCCATAAGTTGGTATAGCTAACATCAAAGCTATAAATCCAATAAAAATACTCATATTATTTTCTCTACTTTCATAATATTCATCTCATGATTAGAGTATTCTCCATATTCACTAACAAACAAAGAGAATCTTTTAAAAAAAGAAAAAAAATCTTTTATTGTTATGTCTTTAGAAAATTTTACAATCTCTTCAGTATCCATTTTTCTATCAATAGCATAAATAAAAATTGTTGAAAAAATATTATCTTCTCCATCAGGTGAAAGTGTATTGTTATAATCAAACTTAATTCCAATAGGATCATATTGAGTTAAATCAATATTACTTTCTTTAAGAAAATCTTCCAATAAACTCTTATTATATTGTTGGTCAATTGATATACTCCCTTTTAAATCCCCATATTTAGTTTCTGCATTAAAAACTTCTTTATTCATTCTTTTCCTTTATAACATATTAATTAAAGAATATTATATTACAATAAACTTAAATATAATTATTAAATTTTATTATTAAAAAATAAAGAAGGATATAAATGAAATTATTAAAATTTACAACTTTACTTATGGTGACACCTCTATTAATAAATGCTCAAAGCTGTTATGAGTCATCAATTATTAAACCCTCACCATTTATGGGTAATCATGGAGAGATATTCAAATTATCTAATGGAATAATAGGCGAGGTCAAAAATGAATATGAATATATGTATGAATACTACCCTAGTGTTATTGTATGCCCTGATAAGAATCAATTAATTGTTGCTGGAAAAAAATTAAATATTGAACTAATATCAATAAAAAATGATAATAAAGAAAAAGAAATAACATCAATTGAGAGTCATATAGATGGTGATTTCGAAGGCCTTGAAGGAGAAACAATTATAAAACTCACCAATGGACAAATATGGCAACAAACAGAATACTATTATTACTATCATTATTCATATATGCCTTCTGTAATAATTTTTAAATCAGACTATGGTTATAAAATGCAAGTGGATGGTATTAATAAATTAATTGAGGTTACAAAACTTAAGTAAAAAATGTTCAAATTTCTTTTTAAACATATACATGCTAATGTAGCCTAATTAAGCTACAAAAAAGGATATAGTATGGCACTAGACGCAACTGTAAGAGCAAGAATAGATACCCAACTCAAACAAGAAGTTGAAGATATTTTAAAACAAATTGGTCTAACTACTTCTCAGGCAATTACCCTTTTTATGAATAAAATAAAAAATGAAAGAGGAATACCTTTTGATCTAAAAGTTCCTAATGCTTTAACACTTCAAGCCATGGAAGATGCAGATAATAATATCGGTGAAACCATAAGCTATGAAGAGTTCATGAAAGAGAGTGAAGCGTATGCTAAAACTCTATAGAGGTAAGATATTTATAAAAGAGTATCGAAAGATTAAATTTACTGATAAACTTTACCTAAAATATCTCATGTTTACAGGGTCATTATTAAGAGAAGAAACCCTCCCTCCAGAAGCAAAAGACCACCCAGTAAAAGGAAAGTTTTCAGACTATCGAGAACTTCATATTATTGGGGATTTACTTTTAGTCTATCGAATAAAAGATGAAACTCTGCAACTAATCCGAATAGGCTCTCACTCCGAAATATTTGGATAAAAACATTATAAATTTTCATTGTAACTTCATTAAAAAAGCTTCACTTAGTATAAAGGAAGATCCTTTATACTAAGTCTGATAATTCTTCGAATATAATTTTTAAGATTATACATTTTAGAACTTTTTTAATTGTATTCAATTCTATTCCTTTCTATGTTATTTCTATTTGATTATAGAGATAAAATACTTAATTTTTTAGTATTTTCTTACTAAAATAAAAAGAATTTTCTAATGCTTTCTACTTCCAATTATCTCTCTTAATAGTCCGTTAAAGTATACCAAAACATCCACTTAAAAAACGTATTTTATTAGAAAAAATTATCCTAAAATTATTGCTAATAAAATTATAAATAATGCAAAATATATCATTATTTTTACCTCCTATTTTTTATTTTAATATGTTCCTCGGAAGTTTGAGAATGAATTACTAAACTTCTAAGGAACAGCTTGTTATAGGAGTGAAATTTATAAATGAAAAAATAGGGTAATGTATAAGATGCACATTAGTAAAACCGTACAGGTGTATCTCCCAAAAGATACACACACGAAGCCGAAAGGCGAGTAAAATTAATACCCTTGTGGTATAATTTTCACACAGAACTTACGGAGTAGTGCTAGTGTGCACACTAGCACTATAAATAGATGCGTGTGTTTTTCTACCCACAAGGGGATAACGAAAAAGGCTGACGCACTCCGTTTGTCTCCTCATTTTTTTTAAAAAAATCGAGGTCTAAAAAAAGGAATGTGCATGGGTATATCTTCAATAAATTTTCAAACAGCAAAAGCAACTTCTAAAGTTCACATGAACCGAGATGAAAATCATAAAATCACTTATCTTGTAGATCCTGATTCCAAAGAGAATAGCTATAAATCTTTTTTAGATGCTGAAAAATATTTAGCAGATGCACAGGTCGCTGCTAAAAAATTAACTGGTCGAAAGATGCAACAAAAGGCAATAGATAATTTTATACAAGAAGCATTAGTAAATTTAGAAGCTCATCACACCATTGGAGATGTGGAAAAAGTTTTTATTGAACTCAAAAAAGAGTTTGGAGGATTTGAAATTTTTGATATTGCCATTCATCACGATGAAGGATATTTTTATAATCCAAAAGAGGATTTAGAGTATCGACCCAATCGAGATATTTTTTTTAATGACCAGGATAGAAAATTTTATTTTGATTCCAAATTTAAAAATGAATCAGATATAAGCCAATTTGAAATCAGATACAACCTTCATGCTCATGTTCGTTTTACCAAATTTGATTTAACAAAGGGTAAAAATCCAAGACTCCAAAAATCAGATATGAGTAAGATCCAAACCATCACAGCAAAATCGCTAAAAATGCAAAGAGGGGAACTCTGGTCAAAAGCGAAACGAATGAGCCATTGGCAATTAAAAGCAGGATATGACAAAAAGCGTGATGAGAAAAAAGTAAAAAACCAAACCTTGGCAAAACAGAAAGATTTAAAAGCAGAGATAAAAAATCTAAGAGCAGCACTTCAAGAGCTTGGAGCCGTTAGAGAAGATTATGCCAAACTAGAACAGGTCAACAAAGAGCTAAAAGAGCAAATCAAACAAAAAAAGCTCACAGAGCAGGAGCTAAAGAAAAAAATAAACCATTGGCGACATGAAGCCATCAGCTGGAGAGAGGGTAAAAAATATAAAGATCTTTATGAAGAGGTTACCCAAGAGAACAAAGCGTTAAAAAAAGAGCTAGAAGAGCATTTAAGCCCCTCCAAGGGGAAAGAAGAGGAGTTTATTGCCACACGATGGGGAAATGACCCACAAGGCAAATTAAACGCCATAGAGGGGCGATTAAAATATCTTCCAACTCAATTTGAACGAGATAACCTAAGCCAAGAGTTAAATAAAACTCTCTCTAAGAGTGTAGATTCTCTTTTAGAGAAAAATACCCAAAGGGTTGAAGTTAAAAAACTTCTTAGTACCGAAATCAGAGAGGAGCTAAATCTTCAAGGGTTCATCTCTGATCTCAAAGAGGTAGAGCAAGAGCATAAACGCAATTACCATAAGCTCGTTAAGCTATTCGCTGCTTTTTCAGAATTTGCCACCAAAGCAAAAAGCATTATCGAGGAGGGAAAGAAAAAATATAAACAGCTCTTTGAGAAAAAGGAGAAGCAAAAATCAAAAGAGAAAGCCCCAGAGCAGACCAAGGAGCAAAAAAACAATCATTCCCAAAATGATGAAGTAGACCATCGAAGAGGATTTAGAAGATAGAAGCGTAATGATTCAGATAAACTTAAGAAATGATGTCGCTTTTGGTACCTTTATGAATTTGTACCCAAGGTTCTCTAGGAGCGATTTTAAGCCGTTTTTTGGCTTTTAGCATAGAGAAGTATACCCAAAAGGGCTTAAAGGGCTTAAAATGCCCTTTTTAGCTCAATAATTGGCATAAAGAGCGAAGCTAAACAGCAGTATCGCCAAAGAGTTATAAAAACAGATAAAAATTTCTATTAAAAATCAAGTAACAATCAACGGTTTTCAGAGCCAACAAGTCCACTACCTTCAAAAAAGTGCCTCTCTGCCATAAACCGAGTAAAAAATGAGCCGATAGGCGAATAGGTAAAAGTGACCTTAGGAACTTTTACTCTAAGACAAATATTTTTTGAAAAAAAATTTTCCTATCAGAGCGATAGCGATAAATTTAGATAGAAATATCGTAGCGATAGCGAAGATTTTCCTAATGGGTTTTTCATCTTAACCCATCTTAACCCATCTTAACCCATCTTAACGATTCCTTTTAAAGCCCATGATTTAGTGTTTTTGATGGGGTCTATTCCTCATTTAACGGACTCTTATTCCTCATTTAACGGACTCTTATTCCTCATTTAACGGACTCTTATTCCTCATTTAACGGACTAAATTCCTCATTTAACGTTTTCTAAGGAATTTAATGCAATAATTCTATATGAAACAAAAAATAACAATACATAAGAAAAATGAAATAGTTCGTGGGACTGATGATTATACACTTATGGCAAAAAGAGCATTAAATACTATTTATTGGGCTATTCAAAAACATGATTTATATTCCCATGAGTATATATCTATTCGATTTTCTACTATGCGAGAAATAATGAATCTAAAAAAAGATAATCGTTATGTTGAAATTATTCAAAATGGATTAGAAGAACTTTCAAAACCTATGCAACTCAACAACTTTTATCATCCTGTACATAAAGAAAATTTTCAATGGTTCTCTTGTGCTGTTCTTGATGAAGCTGGATTCAAAAAAATAGATAATGAATGGGTTGTACATATCAGAGTAAATCCATTATTTAAACATCTTATGCAAGTTAAGGGTAATTTTACACCCCTTGAACTATTACCTTATTTACATAAATTTAGAACAAAATATGCTACGAAACTTTATGAATATTTAATTAGTTTTAAAGGGTATAGATACCTAAATATAACTCAACCTCACTTAATGCAATTATTATCATTGAAAGAAGATAGCAAATATAAATATATGAGTGATTTAACCGTTTTATTAGAGCGTCAAATCAATGAAATATCAAAAAAATCTGACCTAACTGAAATAAAATTAATTAAATCAAAATCACTAACAAAAGATAAGACTTTTAGAATACGAATAAATCCAAAATCCAAAAAAGATGCTGATAAGCTTGAAGCCTATACTGCATTAGAAGGATTAATCAAAAGATTTTAATAAATTGGGTGGGTGGTAGGCAAACGACAATTAAACTATGAAGTGCCAAGAAGCGACGGCAATCGCTCCAAGGCTGAACCAAGTTACTACAAATAACAAGGAACACGAAATTATGACTAAAACAAACTTTGAAGCGAATCAAGAATTCACTCGACGCTATGCACAAATGACAGGTAAAATCTCTCTATTGGAGGTTGTAGAGGTATTTGCTAAAACTCATATACCTTTGGCGATACTCTCCTCTATGGTTACTACTTTTACCTTTTACCACCTCTTTATGCCTATTTTTAAAAACCTATGCTTGGATATGGGCTTTTGCTAAACAGGTTCTTCTTACTCGATACATGGCTTACTCTGTATCTATTGGATTGGTTATGATTAGTATTCTCTTTCGTGTTCTTGGAGCAGAGAGAGGAACCAAAGGGGAACTAAGCCAAGCTGTAGAGAGAGAAGCCAATTATCAAAGAGAGGAGAAGAAGATTAACTCTCAGATAGTCTTAGAACTTCTAAAAAACAATAATGGTCTAAATGCTGTTCTACTCAATGGAACAAGTGAGGACGATGGAAAGGCTACCTCTGCTATTGTAGAGAATACAAAATTCGCTCAAATGCTAACCTCTAAAGCTACTGGAGGGATTACAGGTAAAGAACTCTTATCAATTAAAGCTGATAGTGTAGAATCTAACCAAAGGGCTATTATGTGGCTCTTGATAACGGCTGAATTTTTAATGCTCTTCTCCCTACTCTCTAAACTCATTATTAGATTGAATGTGGATAAAAATCAAGCAGAATTTGTGGATTTAAAAGAGGCTCTACAGATAGAGTTATATAACGCTCATAATGCCAATATGCAAGGAATGATAGACCTTGCTAAAGAGGAGATAAGCAAGGTTCAAGAGCAGAATAGAAACGCCCTACTCTCTAGCAGTAATCAAACAGAAAACAAGCCTATTTTAGAAGAGTATAAAAAGGGGATAGATACCGAAAAAACTAATGACGCGTCTATCCCGTGCAGTGAAAATATAGAGCAAGAGAATGAGCCTAAACGGGATGATATTTTAGTGCTTGACCTCATGAAATATAACTACCTAGATAGTCAAATTATTCTTGCTTTATTTGATAATGGAACAAAGGTAAAAGGGGATAAATTGGTTAAGAAATCTTTAGTCCTTTCAGAGCTAGAAGAGTAGGGGGTTAAAGAGGATGACTATGTTACGCTTTTGAGACGGCTTAAGAAGCAAGAGTTGGTTACTTTTGATGTGGGGTATTATTCTAATACCCTCCCACCCATAAAAACTTGCTAAAATAGAGAGAAAATAAAAAAGCGAGCCAAAATGCCAAAAGTAAAATATGTCATCAAGTTAAGCGAAGCAGAAAAAGAGCAGTTAAAAAAAATAGAAAAAGATCCTAAAAGTAAAGCAAGAGCTCAAAAAAGAGCAAGAATACTATTATTGATCGAAGCCCACCCCGAATGGACAAATCAACAGATAGCTGATGCCGTATTGAGTTCAAGAGCGATGGTAGAGAAGACTAAAAAGAATGGTGTAGAGCAAGGGGTTATGGAGTGTCTGCATGACAAGAAGA
>Ga0256843_1003991_pt1 | contig 10022 bp, 17 predicted proteins | sample AlvinellametaG_FD_191572 | JGI IMG/M metagenome (GOLD analysis project Ga0256843, IMG submission 191572) | Pompeii worm associated microbial communities from hydrothermal vent at the East Pacific Rise, Pacific Ocean - Alvinella | ecosystem: Host-associated > Annelida > Integument > Unclassified ... | reverse complement strand
ACGGAACTGAGAAAACGTCTGGCTATTTCAGTAGTGACTGTGATTGTCATGTTTTTTGTCATGTTCGCTTTTTGGCAGCCTATTTTGGACTGGATGATCGCCCCGCTTGTCAAAGTATTGCCTGAAGGCAGCACGGTGATCTTTACCAAAGTACAAGAGCCCTTTTTTACGGCACTAAAAGTAGCATTTTTCTCCGGATTTATCGTCTCTTTACCGATTATCTTCTGGCAACTGTGGCTCTTTGTCGCACCGGGGCTATATGAAAACGAAAAGAAGATGGTCATCCCTTTTGCACTTGGTGCAACCATCATGTTTCTCATCGGTGCACTCTTTTGTTACTATGTAGTCATCCCTTTCGGATATGAGTTTCTGATCAACTTCGGTTCACAACTCTTTACGGCACTTCCAAGTATCGGAGAGTATGTCAGCTTTTTTACCAAACTGATCTTAGGATTCGGACTGGCGTTTGAGTTACCGACTATCACTTTCTTTTTAGCGTCTATCGGATTGGTAACGGATGAAACGCTCAAAGGTTTTTTCAAATACGCACTCGTTGTTATCTTCATGGTTTCCGCACTTTTGACACCACCGGATATCCTGACACAGTTTTTGATGGCTGGTCCTATGATCCTGCTTTACGGACTTTCTATTTTAATAGCAAAATCAATCAACCCAGAGAAAAAAGAGGACGATGACTAACCCGGATCCTCTTTTGGTCTCTTCCTACGACTACGACCTACCTCAGGAGCTTATAGCTACCAAACCGGCTGAACCCAAAGACAGTGCAAAGCTACTTGTTTACAACCGGGCGGACGGGTCGATAACCCATGCAATTTTCAGAGATATTTTACAATATATCCCAAACGATACCGCCGTAATCCTCAATGACACAAAAGTGATAAAAGCGCGTATCTTCGGGCATAAAGAGAGCGGCGCAAAAGTGGAGCTGCTTATCAACTCCCCACTGGAAGAGAACCGTTTTCTTGTCTACATACGCGGTCGTGTCAAAGTCGGTACAAAACTCTTTTTTGACAATGATTTGGAAGCGGTTGTAACAGCACTTCATGAAGACGGCACACGTGTTGTCACGTTTTTTAAAGAAGGTAAGGTACTTGACTTTCCGTCACTTCATGAAGTACTGGAGAGAATAGGACACATCCCACTGCCCCCGTATATCAAAAGAGAAGATACCAAAGAGGATGAAGAGGACTATCAAACACTTTTTGCACAAAAGATCGGTGCAGTAGCAGCACCCACAGCTTCACTGCACTTTACCCCGCAACTCTTTGAAAAGATGACAAAGCAATTCGATACCGCCTACATCACCCTGCATGTGGGAGCCGGAACTTTTAAACCCGTCGAAGTGGAAGAGATCCAAAAGCACACGATGCATAGCGAATTTTACGAGATACCCGAAGTCACAAAAAAGATCATCGACTCGAAACAAAAGATACTCGCAGTCGGCACCACCGTCACGCGTACCATAGAGTACTATGTACGCACCCACCTCACCACAGGCGAATCCGACCTCTTTTTACATCCCAAAAATCCACCCCAAAGAGTAGACTTTTTACTCACAAACTTCCACTTACCAAAATCCACTCTGTTGATGCTTGTGGCAAGTTTTGTGGGACTTGAAAAGAGTCTGGAAATTTATCATGAAGCGATCGCAAAAGAATATAAGTTTTTTTCCTACGGCGATGCGATGCTGATACTATAAAGGAGCTTTCATGCTATTTGACTACGCAGAAAAAAATATTTCAGACAGATACCACCTTATGGCACAAACCATCATCCCAAGACCTATTGCGTGGATTGTCACCGAAGATAGCAACGGTGTTGTAAACGTCGCACCTTTTAGCTACTTTACAGGACTCTCTTCCCAGCCACCGACGATGATCGTCTCCATAGGACACAAAAGCGACGGCACACCTAAAGATACACTCCAAAACATCCGCGACAGTAAAAAATGCACCCTTTGCCTGGTTGATGAAAAACACCTTGAAGCGATGCACTTTAGCTCCAAAGCACTACCTCATGAAGAGAGTGAAGCGGAATATTTTGACATCCCCGTTACAAAAGTTTTAGAAGATTTTCCACCGATGGTAGAAGGTGTACCAAGTGCCTTTTTCTGCACTTTGCATCAAGAAGTGGATCTTAAAGGAAGTAAAACCATCCCTGTTATTCTGGAGATACAACAGCAATACATCGCAGATGCGTGCGTACAAAAAGAGGATGAAAAAGTGACAATCTCCTTCAAACCGGTAGCCAGAATCGGTAAGAAATACGCCTTTTTAGGAGAAGAGATCGAACCGCCGAAGATACCGTAAGAGGTATTTTTGGTTTATTCGTATATATCTTTTCTGCGCCCAATTTTTAAAATCAGTAAAATCAATTCATCATTTTCAATTTCAAAAATTGCCCGAATTCGCCTTGCAATCACAAATCTGTAATGTTTATACTCAGTGCCTTTTAACTCAGTCACTTTTTTAGTTTGTTTGAGTTGATCGAAGTTTTCGCTTAAATATCTTAACTTTTTAGCAATCATCTGCCCTTCTGCGTGATTGAACGCTTTTAAATTTTTAACAGCAGTCTCGGTAAGTTTGAGTTTATACACTATTCCGGTCCAAGTTGTTCAAAAACTTCATCGGCATCGTAAACTTTTTCTTTCCCCTCTCTCACATCCTGAGAAATTTTCTGTGCCGTTATCGAATCCGTATGATCAAAATAAAAATCCAATGCTCTTTCTATCAACTCTTTTTGTGAAATATTCAATGCTTTAGAAACAATTTCCAGTTCCTTCGCTACCACTTCATCAAAAGAGATAAGTTTTTTCACTGTTGCCACAATATATCCTTTTATATATCTTTATAGATATTCTAAAAGATATATATTTAAACAACACTTAATTTAAAAAAACTCTGTTATTTTCCATTTGTTTTTGTATGCAAAATATCCAAGTACAACGCTGATAACAATTGACAATACAAAAAGTAAAGCGCTATCCATAATGATATCTACACGAAATAATCACTATCCGATTCTCTTCTACAACATAGACCAACCTATTTGTTTCATCAATACGACGGGAATAAAATCCGGAAAGATTTTCTTTAAGCGATTCGGGTTTACCAATCCCATCAAAGGGTTCTCGAAGTGTCGCTTCTATGAGTTTGTTTATTCTTTTGAGTGTTTTTCTATCCTGACTTTGCCAGTAGATATAACTTTTCCAGGCTTCCTGCGTCCAGGAAAGTTCTCTTTTACTCATCTAAATCCAAAAGTTCATGAGATATTGTTTTACCTTCTCTATATTCCTCGATCGATTTTTGCAAATGTTTAACATTTTCAGGAGATCTCAAAAGATGTAAAGTCTCCTGAATTGCATTAAAATAATCCAAAGACATAACTACGGCATCCTCCGCATCACGTCTGTTTATAATCGTATAGTCAGCATCCTCTGCAACCTGATCTAAAATCGCTTTCAAACTATTTCTTGCTTCTGTATAATTGACCACTCTCATATTTACTTCCTATATATGTTCAGTTTATTGTACAAGTATAGCAAACTTCCTCTCTTTTGTAAAGTCCTATCTGTTCGGTATAAACTCTTCCCTCAAAATCCCCCAGTCATGCACATCCAGATACTCTTCACCCTTTTTAAAGTGTGCACGGCGTATACCTTCGCATTTCATACCTGCTTTTTGCATATACTCCTGCCTTGCCTTCTTGATCCATGCTTTGGCATCTTTTCGGGTATAGGGATAAGGCATGGAAGAGAGCATTTTGGCTACATCTTCTGTATTTGCCAGTGTTACCATTTGTGGTATATGGCATTCATCCTGTTCGCGTAATACCAACCGCTTAGTATGTAAAACGGGAAACACTTCCGGCAAATCAATCATCTCATCACTCCTTTATCGCGCCTATGCATACCCCAAGTATCTCAAAATCTAGTCAGGCAGATCCATCTTCCCGTCATAGTCGTCTTTTTCGCGAGAAATCTTTTTAAACTCTTTGATAAAGTGATATATGACCACACCTGCAACGATCACACCCACACCGTAAAATATCTCACGCCAATACTGCATAACCCCATCCTTTTTTAAACTCTGTACTTTATAATACCACATCAAAAACAAGGAAATGCTAAATGAAACTTTACGGTATCAAAACTTGCGACTCGGTGCGCAAGGCACGTAAATTTATGAAAGAGAAAGGGATAGACTACGAATTTGTCGATTTTAGAGAGACACCCGTGGGTAAAGAGACCATAGAAAAGTGGCTGGAAAAAGTCTCCATCGACACCCTTTTCAACAAACGCGGCACAACCTACAGAACCCTGAAACTCAAAGAGTTACACCTCGACGATGAGGGGAAAAAGGAGTGGCTTGCCAAAGAAAATATGCTCATCAAACGTCCCGTCATCGAGTATGACGATCAAGTCATCGTCGGTTTTGACGCAGCCAAATATGAGGAAATCTTTACAAAATAAAGGGGATAAAGTATTTACTCTTTTTACGATAGACACTGTAGCCTTCATGATGTGCACTCCAAAGCCGCTCCTCTTTGGAGGCTTTGAGATAAAGCACAACAACCAAAAGCCCCAGCAACAGCCAATTCATCCAATGTGAAAAATAGCACACTATCCCAAGCATCCCGAAAAAGAGCGAACTGTACATCGGATGGCGGATATAGCGGTAAGGTCCTGTGGTAATGAGCTTTGCATCTTCTTTGATATCGGGAACGATGTTAAAATTTCCCAGTCGATTGTGCATAAATGTCCAAACTGTCACTATAGCACTTGTGAGTATGAAAACCCACCAAAACGGGCACAAAGGGGTTGTCGTCTTTGGAAAAAGGATCAATCCGACAAACAGAAACTGTAAAAAAACAAGTACTTTTGAGTTCATGAAGCCAAATACCTCTCCAAAATAATCTGCGCCGCGATGGAGTCTACTTTCCCGTCGCGTTTTTGTCTAGTCACGCCCTGCATACGCTCTTTGGCTTCGGCTGACGTGCCATACTCATCCACATAGCAAACTTCGCCTTCAAAATCCAGCAACGACACAAAGTGTTCGATACGCCGCTTCATCTCCTCTTCACTCGCCCCACCCTTCGGCAAACCGACAATGAGTTTTTCAACCTCCCACTCTTTTAAAAACACATCCACATCACGGGCGGCTTGATTGCGGTTTTTACGGAATATCGCATTTTGCGGGAAAACGACTTTCCCATTTGAAACTGCCACACCGATTCGCTTCAGTCCTACGTCTATCGCACCATATTTCATAACGGATATACCTTTAGATTTTTAATCTCTACCAAACCTTCCAATTCATACTCATACACCAAGTCTCCAAACTTGTCCACCACTTCATGAAGTGTAGGTATTTGCCGACAAAACAAAAGGAGTGGATCTTCCTCCTCACAAACCTGACCAAATTTCCCGACAAACGCATCAATATCCAAAATGAGCTCCGCATTGCCTTCTTGCAATAACTTTTGCGTACCTTTGCTTTCATGAAGTCTGTGCGGTAAAACATAGATCTTTTTGCCAAGCTCCAGAGCTATCTCTGCACTTCGCATAGTACCGCTGTTTTCATCCGCTTCGGTGATGATCAAAAACTCTCCAAGTGCGACAACGATACGATTGCGCACTACAAAAGTATACTTTGTTGCACGAAACCCCGCTTCATACTCACTTAACGCCAAAGCATCGCCGTATATATTTTCAATCAACTTTTGATTTACCTTAGGATAAATGATATCCAAACCGTTTGCCATCACCGCAATCGTTGCAGGAAACGCACCCTTATGTGCTACAGCATCCACTCCCATCGCCGCACCGCTGACCACTACATAGCCGATAGATGCGAACTTTTGTGCAAGTTGATGTGTCATTTCCTTCGTATAAGCAGACGGCTTACGGGTTCCGACTATAGAGACCATCGGTTTTTCAAGTAGTGTAGGATCACCTTTGTAAAAAATGGTTTCAGGTACTTTGGGAAGATTTTGCAAAGGCTTTGGGAAAGATGCCAAAGTCTCTATTTTAGTAGAGTTTATCGATTGTGACGACATCCACACCCCGTAAAATCGGTTTTGCCTGCATCAAAGCCTTGAAAGTCTGCGGCTTCGGATGGCAGATAGCTATGGCAAGTTTATGTTTTTTGGCATATCTTACCGCTTCTTTCAACTGTTTGAGGATGGAAGAAACACTGTCTTCATTGTCCAAAAAGACATTGCGTTCATAAAGTTTATCCCCATGTAGTTTTGCAATTTGTCTTGCTTTGCTATCGGCGGAGGTTCGACTGTCTACAAAGTGTATACCATACTTGTCCAATACACAAAAAAGTTTGTCCATCGCTTCGGCATCGGAAGTAAACTTACTGCCTGTGTGATTATTGATAGCCACCAGTTTCGGAAAATCTTCTTTGATTCTTCGTATTTTCGCATCGATCTCTTCGAGTGTTTCATCCGTTGTCAAGGTATCTTCCTCCGGAGAACCGAAACGATACGCTTCCATCGGCGTATGTACCATATAGACATCGAACATATCGGCGATCTCCTGTGTATAGGGATGCTCTTCGGTTACGGGAAATATAGAAGGGGTAATCGCAAAAGGAACTTTTTTGATCATCTCCGCTTCCGGCAACAAATCGACATCATCCATGATGATAACCAGCCGAGGTTTATGAGAGCGTATTTTTTTCTCTTTTTGTATCTCTTTTGTCTTTTTTACAGGCGTCACCGTTTTGGGTAACTCGATTTTCCCGGGAGGGGTATAACATTTGGAAACGAAAGGTTTTGTGACTTGCTTGGTCTTGTTTTGTTCTTTTGCTTTTTTTACTTTTTGTGCATGTACATAGTCGATGATTTCGGAAGCGACACTTTTATACTTTTTTTCCAGCGTTGTATTTTTTTCAGAAAAAAGTTTCTGCATCTTTGAGACAGAAACAGAAGTTGTATTGCGTTCGGTAGTATTGTTTTCAGAAGGGTGAGAGATATTTCTCTCATGAACGATGGAAGGCTTCTGCTTTTGCTGAGACTGTGCAAAAGTAAACTCAAGATAGGCGCGTACCAGTAAAACGAACAACGCCAATACCAATAGTACGATAAGTACTATCCTTAGAAAGAGAGAACTCATTTATTTTCTAGTTGTATCTCTATTTCCAGCATATCGACGTTTTGATTGTTCTCAGTTTTGATACTGATATCTTTTACCTGCGTATACTTTTTTATCACTTCCAGAAGATCCATTTTGAGATCATCTAAGTACGGTACGGCACAATCCGCTCTTTCATGGGCAAGCATGATCGTCAAACGATCTTTTGCTTTACTCGCGGATGCTGTCTTTTTACCGCCGAAAATTCTCTCAAAAAGTGTCATCCGAAAATCCTTTTAAGAAAGCCTTTCTTTTCAGTGATATCCATAAAAGGTATATCTTCACCCAGCACACGTCTGGCAATATTTCTATATGCCAGTGCCGCAGGTGATTTTTCCTGATAGTAGATAGGCTCACCTTCATTTGTTGAAGTGATGATATTTTCATCTTCCGGAACGATACCGATAAGAGGAAGCGCGAGGATACTTAAAACATCTTCGACACTTAACATCTGCCCTTTATCGACCATCCCCTGTTTGATACGGTTGATCACAACGTGTTTTTGTACCTCTTCACCCGCTTTGGCTTTTTCACTCTTCGCATCGATAATCCCGATAACACGGTCGGCATCTCTTACCGCTGAAACATCCGGAGTAGAAACGATCAAAGCACGATCCGCCATAAAGATGGAGTGTTCAAAACCACTTTCGATTCCCGCAGGAGAGTCTAAGATGATGATATCGAACTCTTTTTTCAACTCTTCGAGCAGCTTCGCCACTTTGTCTCGATCCAGGATATTTTTATCACTGGTTTGCGAAGCGGGAAGGAAGTAAAGGCTTTTGGCTCTTTTATCATGAATAAGCGCCTGGGAGAGATTACATCTTCCTTCCATAACATCGACCACATCGTATACGATCCGATTTTCAAGTCCTAAAATCATATCGAGATTTCGCAGACCGATATCAAAATCGACTGCGACAACTTTCTTACCGGCATGTGCCAGACCTACGGAGAGATTGGCGGAAAGTGTAGACTTTCCTACCCCTCCCTTACCCGATGTTACAGTGATGACTTCTCCCATTCTCAGACCCTTGTACTAGTTTTTATCTTGATCGATGATTTTGTTTGCAGTGATCCAAGGCATCATCTCTCTGAGCTTTTCACCTGTTTGCTCGATCAAAGATGCTTTTGCATTGTTTCTTTCCGCGTTCATTCTCGGATATCCTGTCATACCTTCAAGAACGAAGTCTTTTGCGAACTGACCGTTTTGGATCTCTTTAAGAATCTCTTTCATCGCTTTTTTGCTCTCGTCGTTGATGACTCTCGGACCACTAACATAATCACCATACTCGGCAGTGTTAGAGATAGAATATCTCATGTTTGCAATACCACCTTCGTACATTAAATCGACAATTAGCTTCAATTCATGAAGACATTCGAAATATGCCATCTCAGGAGCGTATCCTGCATCTGTCAAAGTTTCAAAACCAGCTTGTACAAGTGCCGTTACACCACCACAAAGTACTGCTTGTTCACCGAAAAGATCCGTCTCCGTCTCATCTTTGAAAGTAGTATGGATGATTCCCGTTCTACCACCACCGATAGCACTAGCGTAAGATTTTGCAAGTTCAAGTGCATTTCCGCTTGCATCCTGTGCAATAGCGATAAGATCAGGGATACCACCGCCTCTTACGAACTCACTTCTTACCGTATGTCCCGGTGCTTTTGGTGCGACCATGATACAGTCTACACCCTCGGGTGGGATGATTTGTCCGTAGTGGATGTTGAACCCGTGACCAAAAGCGATAGTATCACCTTTGTTTAGGTTAGGCTCGATCTCGTTTTTAAAGATCGTAGACTGAATTTCATCAGGAAGCAAGATCATGATAACGTCCGCTTTTTTTGTCGCTTCCGCAACACTCATCACGTCAAAACCTTTTGCCGCCGCTTTTCCCCATGAGCTTCCGCCCTCTTTCAAACCGACGATAACATCTACACCGCTGTCTCTTAAGTTTTCAGCGTGTGCGTGTCCCTGGCTTCCGAAGCCTATCATCGCTACTTTTTTACTTTTGATAATATCTAAATTACAATCGTTGTCATAATATACCGTAATTGCCATATTTTTCTGTTCCTTGTTTAAAATATAATCGATTTTACAACAAGATTACTTTAGCAATGGTAAAGCTTTGAATTAATTGAAAGCGATTAAGAAATGAATTTCCGGGCGTTTTTAGAAGAATTTTTTACGCGTTCGTAAAATAGCTTTAGAATCTAATATTTCATTTTCATTTACTTCATCTTCGGTTTGAAAAGGAAGTGCTTTAAGATGCTGTTCATAACCTCTTTTGATGTAAGCGTCAGGAACGATTTTTCGTATTTTTTTTAAAATTTTGTAACGTTTTTGTACCGACGTGACTATGAAAACACGTGTAAGAGCACCCTCTTTTTCAATAAGTACGGGAAATTCTTTAAGTTGTCTTAATTGTCTGTAAACACCTTTTTTTTTCGAAAAGGCACCTGTCTGAATTACAACAAATTGTTTTGGCATTTGTTTTTTTGTTATTACATATGCATTTGAATAAATTGATATTATCATACAAAAGAAAATAAATCTATACAAAGTTTATACCTTTTTATATCTTTATATCACGGTAATTTTATCAAGGAAATATATAATTATAATAATGTTTTATAAATATGCTTTACTTTATATTCACCGGAATAAGTGATTTTTTGATAATATAAAAATCTTCACAAGCATAGTATAATTTTGCTTAACTAGTTTTTTTATTTAAAATTTTTACTTTAATTCTTCTTTAAATCAAATAATTGTATTATATTTTAATTGCTATCAGATTTTTTAATCTGTATAATCGGCAAGTTCACATAAATAAAAGGAGAAAATAATGAAAGTTTACAA
>Ga0256843_1003989_pt1 | contig 10024 bp, 12 predicted proteins | sample AlvinellametaG_FD_191572 | JGI IMG/M metagenome (GOLD analysis project Ga0256843, IMG submission 191572) | Pompeii worm associated microbial communities from hydrothermal vent at the East Pacific Rise, Pacific Ocean - Alvinella | ecosystem: Host-associated > Annelida > Integument > Unclassified ... | reverse complement strand
GCAAAATGAAAAAGTAGAACAAACCTACTGGCACAATTTAGTTGCTTGGGGTAAAACAGCCGAAGTTATCGAGAATTATGTCGATAAAGGTAAGGAAATTGCCATCTCGGGCAAATTGGTCAACCGCACTTATGACAATAAAGACGGTGAAAAAAGATATATCACCGAAGTAGTCGTCAATGAAGTTTTATTGATGGGTAGTAAGAATTAATAATAGGATATATTTATATATCAAAAATATCGTAGGGACGCATTGCAATGCGTCCCCATTATTTATTTTATATTATTATGAAGAAAAAAAGATTTAGTGACGATTCTCTTCGTTTGGAAAATTATGATTATTCCCAAAAAGGTGCCTATTTTATCACTATTGCTACTAAAAATCGCAACCCATTCTTTGGAAAAATTATTGATAAAGAAATGTCATTGTCAAAAATTGGAAGATTTATTTGGGATGAATGGTTTAAAACACCTGTAATTCGTCCTGATATGAATATTATTTTAGATGAATTTGTAATAATGCCAGATCACATTCATGGAATAATTTATATTGGTGATAATCAGTATAATTCATTACAAAGACCTAATAAAAATGAATTTGGTCCACAACGAAAAAATTTATCTGCTATTATTCGTGGATTTAAATCCGCTACAACTAAAAAATCACGTGAAATTAATCCTAATTTTGGATGGCAATCTAGATTTTTCGATAGAATAATTCGTGATAAATACGAATTATTTCGAATTCAAAAATATATTATTGAAAATCCGGAAAAATGGTAGAAATATTACTGCAGTGGAAATGCATTGCTGTAGTGGGGACGCATTGCAATGCGTCCCTACAGTTTTTTTATGATTCCTCTTCATAATATATCTTATAAAATCGTCTGCCACGTTCATCAATACCTTGTTCTATCAAATCGCGATTGCCATGAATATAAATATGGAAATTCTTATCTAATTTCAATACGCTTTTAAAGGTTCGAGCTTGTTTCTTGACAATTTGTGGGGCAATGTCAAAACTTTTGCCAATTGGTTCTTCGGCTTTTTCGCCATATTCGGTTTTAAATGCCGCAAACGAATCGATAACACTTTTGTCTTCAAAAACATTATTGACAAATTCATCTTCTACAAATTGTTCGTTGTCCTTAAAATATTCAATGGATTTATTGAGCAAATCTATTTGTTCCGTTCTGCTTACTTCATATTCGTTGGGCATTGATTTGGCAATAAAATGCTTGGTCATCTTAAGGTAAGTGTTGGTCAAATTTATATCATCGTCTTTGCTTTTGACGTTAAAAAAATCTTCACTCCAATAGGCAGCATCTTTATTGTTGAAAATAAGTATGGTAAAATCGTCAGGGGTATTTAGTATTAGTCCTGCTTTGTTAATAACACTATGGTTAATGCCTTTTTTAAAACTCAGATTGGCTTTGTCATTTTCGTCAGTGGTGACAAAATTGGTACGATCTTCAATTTTATAAATACCCACAGCTTCATAAGTCTTATTTTCAAAAATGATGTTGTCAAAATGAATGATGACCAATTCTCCCTCGTTGATATTGTGGTGTTTTGACACATCAACCAAGTGTTTTAGTATGTTTATTGAAGTATCGAAAAATTGTTCTTCGTTAAAAAGTGAAGGCGATAATTTGTTCAGCACGTTCAAATCTTTTGATACTTCGTGGGTAAATTCGTGGGTGATCAATGCTTTGTTAAAAGGTTTGCCAAAAATATTTTTGATAATATCGTTTTCGTCATCATCATTTATCATTGTCGTTTGTTGTGCAGTTACACAAGTATTAATGTCATCAGTGACTTTGTGTACTACTAATTTATGGGCAACTGCCTCATCAAATTTTATCATATTTATGTTTTTTTTTTAAACTTTTGGGTGTTGGCTGTTGGTCTTGGGTGAATAACTAGTAACTATATAAATTATTGCATGCTTCCATTTATTCTGTCAGTTTATTCTTTAAATCCATTCTTTCGTGTAATATTCTTACGACTTCTATTTCATTTTCGGAAATTATATGATAAAATATTATATGTTTTCCTGATTTTAAACCGAATAAACCGCTATTTATTTCGGAATATTTTTTTCCAATTTGTCTATTTCTAGCAATTTCTTGAAAAGCCATTTTAATTGTGTTATAATAAAAATCTGCTTGATTTTCAGACCATTTTTCAAAAGTATAATTCCAAATACTATTTAAATCATTTATGGCTTTTTGTCTTAATAGAACATTAACCATTTTGTCTTTTTTCAGATTTTAATCTTGTTAGATTTTCATCAAAATCAAAATTTTCCACTCGTGGGCTGTTCATTCCTTCTTGAATAGCATTTCTTAAAGCAATAGTTTTACTTTCTTCATTTTCTAAAAGACGTAAGCCTGCCCTTATAACTTCGCTTACGTTTTTATACCTTCCAAGAGAAATTTGACTACTTATAAATTGGTCAAAATAACTACCTAATGATATCGATGTGTTTTTACTCATTTTTTATAATTTTATTCAAAAGTACCAAAAATTGGTAAAACTACCAAATTTATTCTAAGCTAGGGCAGGGCATACGCATACTTTTTCAGAGGTATAAATTACATGATTATTACGATAAAGCTAATTCGTTTCGATAGCTATCGGAAGATTTTGTGAAGTACGAACAATCCCGAAGCTTCGGGATATCGAGAATTTAGACAAGCGTCTTAGAATATTGATAGCAATGTCTTACATTTCGATACAAATTTTCTCATAAATTCGATCCCGAAGCTTCGGGACACTCAATGTGACATTGCTTTTAGACATTATAGATTAAAGTATGAATCTGCTCTGTATTCTAAGCATTATCAATTAATAATTTTCCATTTTCAATTATCAAACACGGTCTTCAATCATTTCCTTATCTGTTATCTCTTTCAAAAATATCAATACTTCTAATTTTTCATTTTCGGGATATAGCACGTGCACATTGGCACCGGCATCAAGTGTAAAACACACTTGACTACCTGTTTGTTGTCTAAAATCTCTAATTTGATGTATAATTTCAAGCGTTTCGGCACGCATTAATAAATAATTGGGTGTAGAGGTCATCATAAGCGCATGCAAACTAAGTGCTTCTTGTTCTACCAATTCAATAAACGCTTCAATGTTACCGGATTGTAATATTTTAATCATTTTGGCTACATTATCAAAAGCTTGCTGCTTGCGTATTTCTTTATACGGATGCGTATTCATCAGTTGGTGTCCAACGGTGCTTGATACTTTTTTCTGTTCTTTTTCGACCAATACTATTGTATCTTGATAGTTGTTAAAAATCGGATGTATATCAAAATCCGCTTTGATGGCATATAAATCTGAGGTGTTTGGATAATCGGGATGTGCACCCCAAATCATGATGGGGTGGGCTATACTTCGCGAAGCGCTACCCGAGCCCAAACGCGCTAAGAATGATGTTTTAGCTTGTAAATAATTTTCGGAAATTGTCGGATTAAGTACTTTTTCAAGTGCCATAATTATTTTTGCCAAAGCGGCAAAACCACTCGCCGATGAGGCAATGCCACTACTATGCGGAAAAGTATTAGAACTATCAAAAAACCACTCAAAATGATTCAAAAATGGCACAAATTGTTTAATTTTATTAAAAAATGAAGCGATTTTGGGCTCAAAGTCAGGTTTGTGTAAACCGTCAAAATGGAATGTAAACTGTGTTTTATCTGATTGATTTGGTAACAATTTAGCATGGGCATGTGTAATGGTTTTACTCTCATTTAAGCTAAAACTTACCGATGGATTCATAGGTAATTGCACAGCGTGTTTGCCCCAATATTTAACCAAAGCAATATTAGAAGGCGCTTCTTGAACGGTCTTAAATTCCGAAATAATCAGCGATAAATTATAATTGGTTTGAATGAAATCTTTTTCTTTAATCGGCATTTTATTATTTGAATTAGTAACTTAATTATTGTTGCTCTTCATTACAAGCGTAACGCAAAAATCGAACATTTTGGACAGACTAATATATAGCTTTGACATCTTTAATTCTCATTTGCAAACTAACCTTATTGCGCCAATGGTTTTCTTCTAGGGTGTAAACGACAGATAAAGGTTTGCCTGAGCGCACCAAATCGGCTTTGTCGCCTATACCAAAACCAATGCCACTCATTACAATGCCTGATTTTAAGTCACGCAACGACAATTTTAAATGTGTATTATCTTTACCCACTTTTTTGCTGTAGCCGGTGTCATTTAAGCCATGGCTCACAAAAACAGGGTTCATATTGCCGGGACCAAAAGGCGCCATTTGCTTCAGTATTCTAAAAAACTTGGGTGTGATATCGCTAAAATGTATTTCGGTATCAATTTTTATTTCAGGAACCAAAGACGTTTCTTCGATGGTATTTGTAACCACTTCTTCAAACTTTTGTTTAAAATTTTCGTATTGATCTTCGGCTATGGTCAGTCCTGCAGCATATTTATGTCCGCCAAACTGAATGATATATTCGCTACAAGCCTGTAAGGCATCGTATACATTAAAACCCGAAACCGAACGAACAGAGCCGCCAAGCACGCCGTTTGATTTGGTCATCACCACCGTAGGACGATAATAGGTTTCAATCAGTCTGCTGGCAACAATTCCAACAACCCCTTTGTGCCAATTGGGATCATAAACTACCGAGCTCATATTTTCTTGTTCGTTATTGGCAATAATTTGTGCCAATGCTTCCTCGGAAATGCGTTGGTCTAAACCACGCCTTTCAATATTATATGCTTCAATTTCATCGGCAAAACGATTGGCAACAGCAACATCTTTTTCAACAAGTAGTTTTACAGCTTCTTTACCATGTTTGATGCGTCCTGCCGCATTGATACGTGGCGCTAGGGTAAAAACCAAGTCGTTGATGTTTAAAACTTTGTCTTCTACATTGCGCGATAAGGCTTTAAGTCCGGGACGTGCATTAATTTCAATTTGTTGCAAACCAAAAAATGCCATTGTTCTATTTTCGCCTGTAATAGGCACAATATCAGCGCCTATGCTTACAGCAACTAAATCGAGATAATGTGCAATATCTTCAACTTTTCCGCCGCGTTTTTGATGAATGGCTTGTATGAGTTTGAATCCGATACCGGCACCACTCAATTCTTTATATGGGTAAGGACAATCGATTTGTTTGGGATTGAGCATGGCAAAAGCCGCGGGTAATTCGTCGCCGGGTGTATGATGGTCGGCAATAATAAAATCGATATTTTTGCTATTGGCATAAGCAATTTTATCTACGGCTTTGGTACCACAATCTAATGCAATAACAAGTGAAAAATTGTTTTTGGCGGCAAAATCAATCCCTTGTATTGATATGCCATATCCTTCGGTATAACGGTCAGGAATATATGAGTCTACTAAATCATAATTTTCATTTAGATAAGAAAAAACAACAGAAACTGCTGTGGTTCCGTCGACATCATAATCACCGTAAACTAAGATTTTTTCGTTGTTTGCTATGGCTTTTTCAATACGTTCTACTGATTTATCCATTCCTTTCATCAGAAACGGATCTAGCAAGTCTGATAATTGTGGTCTAAAAAAACGACGTGCTTCATCAAAAGAACTAATACCGCGTTGTGCCAATAAATAGGCATTCTTATGGGGAATATTTAGTTCTTTTTCTAGAAGTGCAACGATTTGTTTGTCTGGCGCCGGTTTGATTTTCCACTGCATAATTTCGGGTTAATTTTTGGCTCAAATTTACAAAATAATAATGTGTTTTGTGTTAAGATTGTTATAAAATTAAATTTTTAAACTTTTTAAAATTGAAATATGTATAAAAATCTTTAAACTGTTCATCAAATATTTTTGTAATTTTGTTGTTCAAAAATTACTCTAAAATATGTTTCGACAAAACAATAATTTTATTCTGTTTGTACTATTGATTTTACTGATATTTTCTAGTTGTCACAACAAGAATATATTGCAAGTTGATGTGTCAAATATTTCTGCAAAAGTCAATATTAATCGTTTCGACAAAAATTTTTATGGTGCTTCTCCTGATGATTTAGCTAAAATAAAACAAAGTTACCCTTATATGTTTCCGGCTAGAATACCTGACAGTATTTGGGTAAAAAAAATGCAAGATTCGTTGCTACTTGATTTGAAACAAGAAGTTGATCGTATTTTTCCTAATTTAGATGCGCAAAAATCACAAATTGGCAATTTGTTCAAACATATTAAATACTATTATAAAGATTTTAAAGAACCCGAAATATTGACACTTTATTCTGATTGGAATTATATGCGTAGAGCTGTATATGTCGATAGTATTGAGTTGCTGACACTCGATAATTTTCTAGGAAGCAATAATCGTATTTATAAAGGAATACCGATGTATATCAGACAAAATTTAATTCCTGAACGTATTCCGGTCGAAATAGCTAATAGCATAATCGATACCAAAGTAGCTCCGACACGAAGTAAGAATTTGTTAAATAAAATGGTTAACGCCGGGAAGAAATTATATCTTTTAGATGCTTTTTTACCGCAAATGACCGACAGTTTAAAAATTGGCTACAACGCCAAAAAGATGCAATGGATACAAGACAATGAAGAAGATGTATGGATATATTTTATTGAAAACGAATTGCTTTACAGCGCTGATACTAAGTTAGATATGCGTTTTATGAATCTTGCTCCATATTCAAAATTTTATACAGAAGATGATGCTAAAAGTCCCGGTCGAGTAGGGCAGTACATTGGTTGGCAAATTGTACGGTCGTTTATGAAAAAAAATAAAGTATCTTTGCAACAACTTATTCATATGGATGAAGAAGAAATTTTTAAGAAATCAGGATATAAACCCAAGAAATAATGGCAATTAAACACAAAAGTAAAGTAGTTTTTGAAGTAGGATTAGACGAAAATCGCATTCCCGAGCAAATCAAATGGTCAGCCGATGATGCCGACGTGGTTAACGAGCCTGCCGAAGCCGTAATGATTTCGGTTTGGAACGATCAAACCAAAGAAACTTTGCGTATGGATTTATGGACAAAAGAAATGAAACTGATCGAAATGCAAGTGTTTTTTCATCAAACCCTCAAATCAATGGCTGATGTATATCGCAGAGCAACCAATGATGATAAAATGGCAGATACCATGATGGATTTTGTCGATTATTTCGAAGAAAAATTAGAACTAGAGAAGAAACGAAACGGTGAAATACAATAATCACCTAATTAAAAATATTTAACAACAATGATTCAAGAAATAGATAAATATTTAGCCGAAGTCGAAGCTTTTACGACCAATGATTTAAAAGAACTAGATGACTTTCGTATCAAATTCATCAGTAAAAAAGGTATTTTAAATCAGCTTTTTGCCGCATTTAAAACCGTACCTAATGAAGAAAAAAAACTATACGGACAAAAAATCAATCAGCTAAAACAAGCCGCAACAGAAAAAGTAAATACACTTAAAGAAGCGCTTGAAAATTCAGCAGAAGATCAAAGTTCAGCCATTGATGCAACACGCCCCGGCTATCCTAACGAAATTGGTAGCAGACACCCTATTTCGATAGTTAAAAATGAAATTATTGAGATTTTTAAACGCATTGGTTTTAATGTATCGGAAGGACCTGAGATTGAAGACGATTGGCATAATTTTACAGCGCTAAATCTTCCTGAATATCACCCCGCGAGAGATATGCAAGACACATTTTTCTTGCAACAAAATCCAGATTGGTTATTGCGTACACATACATCATCGGTGCAAACACGATATATGGAAGCACATCAACCGCCTATTCGTACCATTTCGCCCGGACGTGTTTATAGAAACGAAGATATATCTGCACGTTCGCATTGTATTTTTCATCAAGTAGAAGGCTTGTATATCGATAAAAACGTATCCTTTGCCGACCTTAAACAAACGCTATTGTACTTTACCAAAGAAATGTTTGGCAAAAGCAAAATCCGTTTGCGTCCTTCGTATTTTCCTTTTACAGAACCTAGTGCCGAGGTAGATATTTATTGGGGATTAGAAACCGAAACCGATTACAGAATCACCAAAGGTACCGGTTGGTTAGAAATTATGGGGGCAGGAATGGTCGATCCAAATGTATTGAAAAATATGAATATCGATCCTGACGAATATACCGGATTTGCCTTTGGCATGGGTATAGAACGTATTGCTATGTTGTTATATCAAATACCGGATATCCGTATGTTCTATGAAAATGATATGCGATTTTTGGAACAATTTAAACCGATTGTGTAAAAATATTTTTACGATAATATAGAGACGTTTTGTCAAAACGTCTCTACATTGATATAATAAATAATGTTCAAAAAAATAATACATTTCATCAAAAATATTTTTTCATCACCAATTGACAAAAACACCGAAAACGAAAAAGATTTGAAAAAAATATTAATTGTAGGTTTGGGTAATCCCGGTGCCGAATACAAATATACACGGCACAATATTGGTTTTTTAACTGCCGATAGATTGGCAGAAAAACTCAAAACCGATTTTAAAACCGAACGTTATGGCGATGTTGCCATAGGACGTTATCGTGGCAAACGTTTTACCATTCTAAAACCCAATACTTATATGAATCTGAGTGGCAAAGCCGTACGATATTGGCTGGAAAAAGAAAAAATCAGCCTAGAAAACATAATGATAATTACCGATGATGTCAATTTGGATTTTGGTGTTTTGCGCATGCGTCCCAAAGGAAGCGATGGCGGGCATAACGGACTGAAAAATATTCAGGAACTGTTGCAAACCAATCAATATCCGCGTTTGCGTTTTGGTGTAGGCAAAGACTATCCGCGTGGTGCACAAGCCGATTACGTGCTTGGCAGATGGACCGAAGAACAAATGAAAGAACTGCCTGAAATTATCGACAAAGCAAGCGACGCCCTAATTGCTTTTGCACAAGAAGGATTACAACGAACCATGAATAAATTTAATACCAAAACTAAATAATTATGAGCCCAATATACAAGAAAATATTATGGCAATCTGCCCTTATTACGGTAGTTATATTCATAGTAACCGCTTTGTTGATTATACCAAACAAACCGGCGCCACAGAATTATATACTCTCAATTATTGCCGTATTATCAGGTGCGAGACTTTTTTCAAAGTATCGCAATTCATAGTAAAAAAATATCAGTTTTGGTTGTCTTTATAATGATGTAATTTATCCTCAGGAATATACTTGTTGTCAATAATCTGTTTATAAAATTCTTTTGCTTCTTCAAAAGGTAAGTTTGAAGCAAAACGGATGGGCTTTTTACTGTTTTTGTGCTTAAAATAGAATTTTGCTACTGAAATGTATTTACTTTTTGAAGCGGCATTTTCTATTAGTTCAAAGTTTGAAATACCTGAAATGTCATATTTCTTAGAGCGTCTATAACCAAAAAAATTGTTCATTATCTTAATAGAACTATGATTGATTACAATTTTTTCTTTTACAAAAGATGCATAAATCATTGTAAAGAAGGATTGCACCAATAGCAAAACACCAAAGATTACAAAAATATTAAGGTTGTTAAAATCAATTTTTAAGTTAAACTGAAAATATATTATAGCAAGTATAAATGTAAAATTCAGCATGCAAATCAGACATATTTTACTGGGAATGCTTATTTCTAAGCCATCAAAACCTTTTTTTATTCTTGCGAGGTTATCAAATGAATCATTATACATTATAAATTATTGGTATTAAATGTATCACCACCTCTAAGATCGCCACTTTTAAAACCCTTGATAAACCAACGCATACGTTGTTCAGAAGTACCGTGTGTAAAGGCATCAGGCACGACATAACCTTGATGCTTTTTTTGTAAACGGTCATCACCCACAGAGTTGGCGGCATTAATAGCTTCTTCTATATCACCTTCGTCTAAAACGTGTTTTGTTTTTTGAATATGATGTGCCCAAACGCCTGCAAAATAATCAGCTTGTAGTTCTAATCGTACGGATAATTTATTATAAGCTTTTCTACTGATACGTCTTCGTTGCCTTTGTACT
>Ga0256843_1003987_pt1 | contig 10025 bp, 7 predicted proteins | sample AlvinellametaG_FD_191572 | JGI IMG/M metagenome (GOLD analysis project Ga0256843, IMG submission 191572) | Pompeii worm associated microbial communities from hydrothermal vent at the East Pacific Rise, Pacific Ocean - Alvinella | ecosystem: Host-associated > Annelida > Integument > Unclassified ... | reverse complement strand
CCCCTGGAGGCTTTTGAGGGCCTTTTCCAAAAACCCGAAACATTTTGGCGACAACTACCACCGGCTGCTAAAGATGCTCGAAACCCACGACAACCTCTACGCCGACATCTCCGCTATCCTTACCCCCGTGCGGGCCAAAGTGCTCCCCCACCTCGCGCAGCAGACCCAAATCCACCATAAGCTGCTTTTCGGCACCGATTTTCCGGTCCCTTTCACGACGCTGCTCAACACCCACGACCTGCCCCTTGCCACCTGCCGCGGGCTATGCCGCATCGAAAACCCCTTCGACCGCTATGTGGAGACGCTGCTGCCCTACTTCGGCCCGGATCATCCCCTATGGAGCAACCACACGAAAGTTTTGCCGACACTTTCGCCCTGACCTTTTGCCGTTAACATTTATTTTCAAAAGACGATCTATCTTCTGGAAAAATTTTCAAAAAAAGGGGATACCATCCGGCTCTTCCTCGTCCTGGGCTTTGCGTTGCTGCTTCTTATCGCCCCGCTCGACGCGAGAGGAGAGAGAGTCGTGCGTTTCGGTCTTTGCAATCCCGAAGCGATCGACCTCTCCCCCGCCGACCTTCGCATCGGGCTGGAGGTCTGGCTCAACCGCCTCACCCGGGCGAAGGGCTTCGAAGCCCGGGTCATCTACTACCAGGATCCCTCCGATATGGCCCGGGACTTCGAAAAGGGAGCGATCGACGGAGCCGTGGCGACCCCGCTGGATTTCGTGCGCCATTTCGACGCTTCTTTGCTGACGCCGGGCATCATCGGCTACAAAAACAGCAAGGCCGACTCCTCCATCGTCTACCTGCTGACCCGAAGGAGCCTGAAGAAAAAAACGCTGACCGAGCTTTTGGGACGGAACATCAGCGTACCCGCCATCGCTTCGGGGTCGCGCCTCTACCTGAAAGTGCTGGCCCTGAAAAGAGGGCTCGATCCCGATCGGCTCGACTTCGAAACGACGCCCAACGCCCAGCGGGCCGTCTTCAACCTCTATTTCGGAAAGAGCGACCTGGCGATGGTGACCAAAGCGGAATTCGACATCGCGTGCGAGCTCAACCCGAGCCTCAAAAAGTCTCTGGTGATTTTGAGACAGAGAAAACTCTTTGTGGAGAATCTCTTTTTTCTTCGCAAGGGGATGGACCCGGCGTTTTACGACTACCTGCTGGCGAACGCCGTCAACCTTCCCCGGACGCCGGGAGGCAAGACCCTGATGACCCTTTTTCGCACCGACACGATGGAGAGGTGCACCCCCTCGGAATTGAAAACGACCCGAAAACTCTACGAAGAGTACATCCGACTCAAACACGCAAAGGAGAAGCATGAAAACCGTTAAACCGTGGAAAAAACTTTTGGCGACGGGCGCGTTTTCGGCACTTTTTTTGACGAGCCTGCCGGCGGAAACCCTTCGGCTCAGCCTCGACGACGCCGTCAGGACCGCCCTTCGGAACAACGCGAAACTTCGTATCGGGCGAACCGGTATGCGCATCGCAAAAGCGCAGTACGAAGAGGCCCTGAGCGGCCGGTATCCCCGCGTCGACCTGACCCTTGGCGCGTCGCGAAGGGATCAGGATATCAACTACCTGGCGGCCGGTACGTTCGACCTGCCCCAGGATTTCACCAACCAGATGGCCCTCTCCGCCGCCGACGTCCAGGACGAGCTGACCGCGATGCTTACCAACACCCCCAAAACCCACACCAACCTCCAAAACACCTACAACGCGGTCCAGGCGGGGCTGATTCCGCCCATGAGCATTCCTTTCGAAATGGATGTGACGACCCTGGGGAGGGATTCGGCCTCGGCCCGGATCGACGTGAGCTACCCTCTCTACACCGGCGGCAGAGTAGACGCCGTCATTCGACAGGCGGCTTTGAACGAAAAGGTCGGTTTTCAGGGCTACCGGCGCAGCGCCGCGGAGGTGGTCTACGACACCCGGCGCTACTATTACGCCGTGATGCTGGCGGAAAAGATCGAAAAAGAGGTGGCCGATACCCTGACCCGGCTGGAGACGGTCAGGGATCTGACGGAAGCTTTCTACAAAGGGGATTCGCTGCGGGTCAAAAAGACCGACTACCTGCGGACCCTGGTGACAGTCGACCTGGCCAGATCGATGCTCGAACAGTCCCGCGCTTCGGTGGCGACGGCCAAATCGGCCCTCGTCAACGCCATGGGACTTCCCTACGATACCGACATTGAGATCAGCGAAAAAGATTTCGCGGCGCCCGGGCATTCGGAGGGGCTCGAAACTCTCGTCAAAAAGGCCTACCGTTTCAACCCGGACTACACCACAATCCGCCTCGCCGTCGAGATCGCCGACGCCAAAATCGACGAGCAGAAAAGCGGCTACCTCCCCACCGTCGGACTCACCGCCAACGCCAGCCACTACTACAACAGCTACAACGGCGGCCTCTACACCGACCAGAACAAGAACTCCTGGACGATCGGTGTCGGTCTGCAGTGGAACATCTTCAACGGCTTTCTGGACAGGGCGAAAGTGGAGGAGGCGAGGCTGCAGAAGATGACACGACGCCACACCGAAGTGCTCCTGCGAAAGGGGTTGGCCCTCCGGATCAAGGCCGCTTTCGTGCGGCTCGACCGTGCCAGAAAGCAGTACGACACCCTCAAAACCGCCACCCTGCATGCCCGGCAAAACGCCGACCTGCATATCCGGGCCTACCGGGAGGATATGGTCCCCACCAAGGATGTCATCGAAGCGCAGCTGACGGAGGCCTTCACCCGAAGCGCCTACTACCGGAGCCTGCACGACTACGCCGCCAACAAGGCGCTGATCGATTTCGTCGTCTGCCGGTCGGTCGAAGGTCCGGGCGAAAAGGGCGAATAGAGCGATGCGGCGAAGCGGTCCCGGAAGGGTTTTGCTGGCGGCGGCGCTGCTCGCGCTGACACTCTTCGCGGCCGGCGATGCCCCGAAGCCGCTCCATTTTCATATCGGTTACGTCCTTGAAAAGGCCCCCCAGTATCAGATCGCGGAGCTTAAAATCGCCTACGCCCAGCTGATCCGCCGCTTCGGAACCTGCGACAACATCGACATCGACGTCACCTATTACGATTCGGCCGACCGGGCGACCGAGGATTTTCTCTCGGGAAAGATACAGTCGATCTCGGGCACCAGTTACCTCTGGGCCAAAAAATTCCGGCAGCTCATCCCCCACAGCTCCCTCTTTTACATCGCCCAGAAAGGAGAGAGCCTCTACCAGCGCTACCTGCTTCTCTCGGCCCATGCCCCGGACAGCAAAAGAGACGGCGGACATCTGCTGCTTCCCCGCGGCGACTACAACGCCCGGCTCTTTCTCGAACACGACACCCTCGAACGCTTCGGGACCCTTCCGCGTCGGCGCTACGCAATCGGCTTTACCAAAAAGACGAGCGTCGCCATCTACCGTCTCTTTTTCGGCAAGGCCGACTACGCCGTCGTGCCGGAAGAGGCGTGGAAAACAGCCATGGAGATGAATCCGAAAATCGCACGGAAAATCCGTATTCTCCGGGCTTCGCCAAAGATTTTCTTCTACGCCGCGGGGTGCTACTCCGACACCCTCACGCCTTTTGAAAAAGAGCGGGTCCGCCAGGCCAACGCCTCGTTGAAAAACAGCGTTTTGGGTCGGCAGCTTCTGACGATGATACAGATCCGGGGCTACCGCTACACCACGCCCGAAAGCTTCGAACCTTTCATCCGGTACGTCGAATCGACCGAACGCCTCCGGCGGGCATGCCTCGGGGGGCCGCGATGAACCGGCGCATCTTCTTTCGAACCTTCGTGGCGATGTTCGGCCTCTCTTTCGTCACGCTGCTGGTTTTCAGCTTCTTCTTCAACCGCCAGCAGGAGCATATGGTGATCCAGGTGATGGAGGCCCAGGCCCGTACCGTCGCCCGCTCCATCGCCCTGCTCAGCTCCGACGCCATGGTCACCAACGACCAGGGACTGATCCTCGAAAACAACCTCAACATCCTCAAAAAGAGCCCCAACATCCGCTACATCGCCATCGTCCCCCGCCACGGCGAAACGATCGTCTCCCGGCCCAACAGCTGGCGCATCGAATCACTGCCTCCCATGCTGCAGGCGATGCAGAAAAACCGAAGTCTCTACGCCATCATCAACTCGCCTCTCGACGGCGGCGAAGAGGTCTTCCACTACGTCTATCCCCTGGAGTTCAACGGTTTTGAATGGGGATGGCTGCACCTGGGTTTCAGTACCGCCCAGATCAAACAGATGCGCCAGGCGGTTTTGCGCCAGGAGCTGATCATCGCCGGATTCATCCTCCTTTCGGCGCTTTTGGGCGCCTATATCTTTTCACGCTGGCTGACGATTCCCATCATCAAGCTCAACGAAGCGGCCAAAGCGGCGGCCCGGGGCAGTCTCGAAGTGGTGGAGAGCCGGCGGCAGGACGAGATCGGCGAACTGGTGGACAGCTTCAACACCATGATCCGCAAACTCCGCGAAAAGCAGGATCAGCTCCGCGCCACCAACCGGCTTCTCGAGGAGAAGGTGCAGCAAAGAACCCGGGAACTCGAGGATCTCAACGCCCAGCTCGAAGAGAGGGTCCGCAAAGAGGTGGCCCAAAGCCGCGAAAAAGACCGGATGCTGATCCAGCAGTCCCGGCTCGCCTCGATGGGGGAGATGATCGGCAACATCGCCCACCAGTGGCGTCAGCCCCTCAACGCCCTGGGCCTCGTGCTGCAGAATATCCGACTCGCCCACCAAACGGGCCGCCTCGACGAAGCCTACCTCGACCGCGCCATCGTCAAGGGGATGAAACTCATCGACGCCATGTCCCATACCATCGACGATTTCCGCAACTTCTTCAAACCCAACAAGTCCAAAGAGAGGTTCGAAATCGCCCGGTCGATCCGATCCGCCCTCGAACTGGTGGAGGCGAGTTTCAAAAGCCACGACATCGCGGTAAAGCTCGACGTCGAACCGGGTCTCGAGGCGATCGGCTTTCCGGGCGAATTCTCCCAGGTGCTTCTCAATGTCCTGACCAACGCCAAAGACGCCCTGCTCGAAAGAAACGTGGAGAAAAAGGAGATCGACATTCACGCTTTCAGAGAAAAGAACGATATTGTCATTACCGTCGAAGACAACGCGGGGGGCATCGATCCCGAGGTCATCGACAAGATTTTCGACCCCTATTTCACGACGAAAGAGGAGGGGAAAGGGACAGGCCTGGGACTCTACATGTCCAAAATGATCGTCGAACGGAACATGCGGGGTTCGATTGTCGTCCAAAACGGGACGAAGGGAGCACGCTTCGCCATCTCCATCCCCGTATCCGGAGAGATACAATGAGGCGGATATGGCTGGTTTGGGTCCTGGCGGCGCTTCCCCTGGCCGCGCTGGAGAGTTTTCGGATCGGCTTTTACCAGCCCAGCAGCAAAGCGATGAACTCCACCGATTTCAAGATCGGCATGGAGATCTGGCTCAAGGAGATGGCGGGGCAGTACGGCATCGACACCAAAACCTACTACTACAAAGACCCGAAAAAGCTGGCGCGCGCTTTCCGGGACAAAACCATCAACATGGCGGTGGCCACGCCCCTGGTGTTCGTCAGGTATTTCGACAAAAAACTGCTTCTTCCGGGGGTGGTGGGTTTCAAAACGAGCAAGGAGAAGAGTTCGAAAATGCTGGTACTGGTCAGAAAGAAAGACCGCGACAAACCCCTCGCCGCTTTGCTGCGCCGTCCCGTGGCCATTCCGCAAATCGCCGACAACGCGCGCCTTTTCATGCGGTATCAGTGCCGCAAGCGGGGGCTGGGAGGGCAGCTGAAGTTTCTGCAACTCCAAAACGGCGGGCAGGCCATTTTGAAGCTCTTTTTCAAAAAAACGGACATCGCGGTGGTCTCGCAGGCGACCTTCGACACGGCCGCCGAGCTCAACCCCCAGGTCAGAGAACGCCTGGTCCCCTACATGAAGGCGGACCTGCCCATCGGAAGCTACACCTACATCCGCAAGGGGATCGATCCCGAACTCTACCGCACCATCATCAAACACGCCCTCAACATGCCCGATACCCCGCGCGGCAAGCAGGTGCTGATCCTTTTCCAGACCGACACCGTCGAGATGTGCAACGTCCACGATCTCGACTCGACCGAAGCTTTCTACAAAAAGTACCGGCAGCTTCTGCGCCGACAAAAAATGACAAAACCGGGAGCCTCCCACCATGAATGAAAACATCCGATATCTCGCCGGTATGACGATCCTCTACGCCGAAGACGACGTAATGGCCCGCGACGAAGTGGTCTTTTCCCTTGAGCCCTACGTACGCCGCATCCTTGCCGCGTCCGACGGCGAAGAGGGACTCGCGCTCTTTGAAAAGGAGCGCCCCGACATTGTCCTCACCGACATCCAGATGCCCCGGATGAACGGTATCGAAATGGCCAAAGCGATCCGCGAAATGGACCGCAGCGTCCCCATCGTCGTCACCACGGCCTTCAACGACTCCGACTACCTGCTGCGCTCCATCGAAGCGGGGGTCACCGCCTACGAGACGAAACCGCTGGATCTGATGCGTCTTATCGGTAAGCTGGCAAAGATCGCGAAACACCTGACGCTGGAGCAGGAGAACCGGCGCATGCACCAGATCCTGGCCCGGTACCAGACGGCGATCGACGAAAGCACCCAGATCATGCACCTCGACCGTGATTTGCGCATCGTTCATCTCAACGAGAGGTTGCGAGCCGCGCTCGCCGCCGACGCCGGCGACTTTTTGAAACATTCGCTTTTTGAAAGATTCGATACCGAAAGCGCCGAAGAGCGCCGCCGTCTCGAAGCGGCGTTTCGGCAAAGAGGGGAGTGGCAGGGCTCCTTGAAATACGCCGATACGCAAGGGGCGAAGACGCGCTATTTCCGAGTCACGATGTTTCCGATGGAGAACGTTTTCGACGACGGGACCGCCTACTCCCTTTTCATGCAGGACATCACCGAGCTGATGCGCTACCGGCAGTTTCTCCAAAAAGAGCTGAGCGACACCCGCCGGAGCCTGGACGAAAACCTCAACTACCTCAACCAGTACCGGAAGATCATCGACGAGGCGACCGCCATCTGCACCTTTCTTCCCGACGGCACCATACGCCGGACCGACACCAACTTCGAACAGATGCTCTGCGGAGACAAAGAGGAGTTTGCGGGACGGAACTTTTTCGAAATCTGCCGGGGGATGCGCGAAAACCTTCCCGACTTCATCACCCGCTCCTGCGAAACCGGAGAATTCGTTCATCTTCTTACCCGTTGCCAAAAAGACTCCCGCCACAAAGAGCGGATCGCCCACTCGATCTTCCGCCCCATCTTCACCCTCGACGGCGAGATCGAGGAGATCATCGGCATTCATCAGGACATCACCGAACTGATCGAGCTCAACGAGGAGATCAAATCGACCCAGAAGGAGATCCTCTTCCGACTGGGGGCCGTGGCCGAAAACCACTCCCAGGAGACGGGCCTGCATGTGCGCCGGGTCGCCGAATACTCCAAACGGCTGGCGGGGCTTTACGGCCTGAGCCCGGAAGAGTGCGAAATCGTCTACGCGGCGGCTCCCATGCACGACATCGGCAAACTCGCCATCCCCGATCACATCCTCAACAAACCGGGGCCCTTGACGGACGAAGAGTTTGACATCATGAAAACCCATACCCTCAAAGGGGAGGAGATGTTCGCCGGGTCGGAACGCCCGTTCATGAAAACCGCCGCCATCATCGCGGGCCAGCATCACGAAAACTACGACGGCAGCGGCTATCCGCGGGGGCTTCGGGGCGAAACGATCCACATCTACGGACGCATCGTCGCCATCGCCGACGTCTTCGACGCGCTGAGTTTCCGGCGGGTCTACAAAGAGGCCTGGCCCCTGGAGAGAATTCTCGACTTCATGCAGGAGAACCGGGGCAAAAAGTTCGATCCCACCCTGATCGATCTCTTTTTCCGGCATATCGACGACTTTCTCAGGATCCGGAAGATCTACTCCTGAGCGGCTGCCTCACACACAGACGCGACATCGCCTCGGGGTACCCCCTCGACGCCGCGACGCGCGCCGCCTCTTCGGCGACGGCTTCCTCTTCCAGCGCCGCCAGCTCGGGCAGCGCGTCAGGCAGTTCGGCGCCCGGGTCGCACAGCCCTTCTTGTTTGAGCTCCCCGACGATCGCCTCGGCCATGTCGGTCACCGAAGAGACCTTGACGATCTCGCAGCGGGCGTAGCGGGGGCGGGGGAAGGCGACCTCCGCCACCCGAAGATCGGGGTCGCTGCCGGGAATCTGCTGGGCCCCGAACAGCGGCGGCCCGCCCACTTCGGCTTCGGCGAAATCGGGCAGGAAACGGGCCAGGTAGTCGATGGCCCGGCGGGTACGCTTTCGCACCTCCTCTTCGGGCCACCCCTTTTCGATCCACTCGACGAACGTTTCGGGCAGTTTCGGCTGGCTGCTTGCGGGCGTACTGGCCACGAGGCCCTTTTCAAAGAGGGTGATCTCTTTGGTCATGGCGTGCAGCTGCACGTAGCCCCCGGCGTAGGGGGTAAACTGCCCCATCCCCCACGGCGTCCCCCGTCGGCCGTGGAAGATGACTTCGGGCCAGTAGCTCTCCCGGCCGCTCCAGCGGCTGGTGTAGGCCGCCTTGAACTCCACCATCCGCTCCTCGCGCACCCCCAGCATGTCGTCGATCGTGCCGGTGCGAAAGCCCGCGGCGTTGATCAGATAGTCCACCTCGAGCGTCGTCCCGTCGTCGCAGCCGACCGTGTAGCCCTCCCCGCTCCCGGCCACCCGCGTCACCTCGGTGCCCAGCCGCAGCTCGACGGTCTCCATCGCCTCCAGCGCCAGCTTCGCCCCGGCGGCGAGGCGGAACATGTTGAGCCCGTACTCCTGCACCAGCACGAGGGGGAATTTCACTTTCGAAGTGTCCAGATGCTTCGCCAGCGGCGCCATCCACTCCTCCGCCGTTTGCGGTAGTTTCTCACCCGCTCTTTCGCGCGTCAGCCCCTCCAGCCGCTTGGCGTCGAAAAGCTCGAAATAGTCCGCCGGCGGGCCCAGCACCTCGTTGGCCGCGTCTTGCGCCACCAGCTTCTCGTACTCGCTTCGCAGCAGCCGGAGTCTTGGCAGCAGCGCCTCGGGGCTTCCCTCGTCGCGGGTCGGCACGGCGACGACGGTGGGCCGCCGGTCGACGACGAAGGGGTAGAGCCGGGCAAACTCCACCGACTGGCGCAGCAGCGCCACGCACTGGGCGTCGGAGATCTCCCGGTAGAGGTTGCCCCCGGCGTGCAGATGGCAAAAGGGCGGACCGCCCACCAGCGTTTCGCCCTTTTCAAAAAGCGTCACCCGCAGCCCCAGATGCCCCAGCGCCAGCGCCGCGGTTACCCCCGCCACGCCGCCGCCGACGATGCCGATGTGTGCACGACCCTTCATTGCTCCTCCAAAAGTCCCAAAAGCTCGTCGAACCTGCCAATCACCGCGTCGGGGCCGCAGTCGGCGATATCCTCGCCGTAGTTGTACCCCCAGCTCACCCCCACGCTCCGCATCCCGGCCGCTTTGGCCGCCAGGATGTCGTTGCGTGAATCGCCCACCATCAGCGCCTTGTCCACCGGCACGCCCAGCTTTTGGCTCGCGTGCAGCAGCGGCAGGGGGTGGGGTTTTTTGTGCGGCAGGTCCTCGCCCCCCAGAGTCAGGTCGAAAAAGTGCGCCGCCTCCAGCTTTTCGAGGATGGGTGCCACGAAGGGGCCCGGCTTGTTGGTCACCACCGCCATGCGCAGGCCCCTCGTCCGAAGTCTTTCCAGTGTTTCGCGTACGCCGGGGTAGAGAACGGTCCGTTCGCACAGACGTTCCCGGTAAAGCCCCATAAAGATCGCCAGCGCCTCGTCGAGCAGTTTTTTGTCCAGATCCGGCGCGATCTCGCGGCTGCCCGAGAGCGCCCGCGACACCAGCACCGTCGCCCCGTTGCCGACCCAGTGGCGCACCGTCGCTTCGTCGTAGGTCGGCCGCCCCAGCTTTTCCATCGTCCGATTCAGCGCCGTCGCCAGATCGGGGGCGCTGTCGATGAG
>Ga0256843_1003986_pt1 | contig 10028 bp, 10 predicted proteins | sample AlvinellametaG_FD_191572 | JGI IMG/M metagenome (GOLD analysis project Ga0256843, IMG submission 191572) | Pompeii worm associated microbial communities from hydrothermal vent at the East Pacific Rise, Pacific Ocean - Alvinella | ecosystem: Host-associated > Annelida > Integument > Unclassified ... | reverse complement strand
AGATACCTCTTGATGAAATAGAGGGGTATGAAGAGTTGACAAAAAGGTTAAACGAGATAGGTATAAGAGCGCTCATAAGATACTCCGGCACGGAAAATCTACTAAGGATATTGATAGAGGGCGAGGATATAGATACTTTGCAAAAAGAGATGAAAAATCTCGTTAGTTTTTTCAAGAGAGCTTTAAGTGATTAAATCCGTTTGGATTTTTGCTCTCTCTTTTCTTGGTATATTTGTAATAGACCAAAATATAAAGGCTATATTTTTAGATGGTTTCGAGTGGGGCAACGAGTGTATAACATTCGCTTTGACACTCAATCGCGGCATAGCCTTTTCTATGCTCTCGTTTCTTGGAGAGAATTTAAAATATATCCAACTTGTGCTGATATGCGGAGTGCTTGCGTATGCTATCTTCAAAAAAGAGCTTTTTGAGAGGTACTCTTTGCCTTTAGGCATCCTTTTGGGGGCCGGCTGCAGCAATATATACGATAGATTTTTACACGGCGGAGTGGTGGATTATGTGTATTGGCACTGTGGATTTGACTTTGCTATATTTAATTTTGCGGATGTCATGATAGATCTGTCTATCGCTATCATCTTTTATCTCAACTACTTCAAATACAAGGATAAAGCGGCTTAAAAGCTCTTTTGGCAGTGTTTAATCGCTATTTTATCAATAAAAAGATACAATCATTTTTACTTATAATAAGATCATTAGAGGTGAGTATGCCAAGGAAACCAAGAGTTGATGCCGCCGGATTTCACCTTGTGGCGAACAAAGGTGTGGCAAACAGAAAGATATTTTACAACCAAGAGGATTACGATAAATTTCTCGAGATACTCTGTTCTAGTGCAAAATTATACAACTTCAATGTCCATTCATACTCCCTATTGCCAAACAGATACTATATCCTCATAGAGACGAAAGAGGAGAATATCTCGCTATCCGTAAGATACATCAACTCAAACTATGCGGTCTATTTTAACAAAAAATACAACAGAGTAGGGCACCTTTGGAGAGGCAGATACGACTCATGGTATATCTTAAACAAATCATTTCTCCCCTCGCTCGTTTTGCATATCGAACACTACCCCATAAAAAACGGTTTGGCCGATAGTTTAAAAGAGTATAGATACTCAAGCTACCGATCTTTTGTCAGCTTGGATGAGCCTATAGAGTGCCTTAGAAGGTCATTTATCTTTAAAAAGTTTGAAACAAAAGAGGAGACGGACAACTTTTTTGACACCTCTTTGCAAGGGTATGAGTTAAAAGATATTATCATAGAGTTACAAAAGGTCGTAAACTACCAAAAAAATACCCTAAATACAAAAAGGCCGAAACCTTTGGATGAGTATTTTAACAACATTCTTAGCAAAAAAGAGAGAAATCAAAAAATTTTTGAAGCTTACACGGACGGCTATACGCAAAACCAAATAGCCCAATTTTTAAACATATCTCAAGCCACTGTATCAAACTCTATAAAAAAACTTTTAAAAGAGAATAGAGCAAAAATTATTTGCATTTAACATTTTCATTCGATACAATTTCATACTTAGAAGTATATATTAGGAGAAGCGTTGAAAAATTTAATCATAGTGGAGTCCCCCGCAAAAGCAAGAACTATAAAAAACTTTCTTGGAAAAGATTATACGGTTATCGCAAGCAAGGGACACATAAGGGATCTGCCTAAAAGCTCTTTTGGGATAAAGATAGAGGATAAAACTTTCAAACCGGAATACAGAGTCAGCAAAGACCACTCAAAAACCGTCAAAGAGATAAAAGAGTTGGCGAAAAAGAGCGACAATATCTATATCGCAACCGACGAGGATAGAGAAGGGGAGGCGATAGGGTATCATATAGCCAAAGCTATAGGAAAAGATCCTGCAAAGCTTCCGAGGATCGTCTTTCATGAGATCACAAAAAGTGCTATCAAAAAAGCTCTTGAAAATCCCAGAACGATAGATACGAACAATTTCAACGCCCAGCAAGCCAGAAGACTTCTTGATAGGATAGTCGGATACAAACTCTCTCCTTTACTCGCTTCAAAGATACAAAAAGGTTTAAGCGCAGGTAGAGTCCAAAGCGCCGCCCTTAAGATAGTAGTAGATAGAGAGAGGGAGATAAGGGCTTTCAAGCCACAAGAGTATTGGAGCATCGAAGCTCTATTTGACAAAGTCGTTGAGGCAAACTTGGTAGAGTTCGAAAATGAAAAGATAGCCAAAATGACGATCTCGGACAAAGATAGAGCGCACTATATACAAAATAGGGTAAAAGATGAGAGTTTTAAAGTCGAAAAGATAGAGACAAAAGAGAGAAAGACACCCACTCCTCCTCCTTTTATGACTTCATCATTGCAACAAGCCTCTTCTAATCAGCTCGGATACTCTCCAAAAAAGACGATGATGATAGCTCAAACCCTTTATGAGGGAGTTATGACCCACAAAGGCAATATGGGTGTCATCACATATATGAGAACCGACTCTTTAAACATAGCAAAAGAGGCGATAGATGAAGTTAGAAAGACTATACAGGAGAAATTCGGAAAAGAGTACCTAAGTCCAAAGATCAAAAACTACACAACCAAATCAAAAGCCGCTCAAGAGGCTCACGAAGCCATCAGACCTACAAATCTGGACTTTACGCCAGAGATCGCCAAAGATTACCTAAAACCCGAAGAGTTAAGGCTATATACTCTCATTTACAATAGATTTTTAGCTACTCAAATGAAAGATGCCGTTTTTGAGACTCAAAATATCATTTTTGCAAGCGAGTCTTCAAAATTCAAGGCAAGCGGAAGAAGATTGAAGTTTGACGGTTTTTATAAAGCCACGGGTTATAAAGAGAAAGATAAACTCCTGCCTACGCTTGAGATAGGAAAAGATGTAAGCGTAGATAAACTAGAAGCTATACAGCACTTTACCGAGCCTCCGTCAAGATACTCCGAAGCAAGCCTTATCAAAAAGTTGGAGTCTTTAGGCATAGGAAGACCTTCCACATACGCTCCGACCATCTCCATACTTGTAGCTAGAAAATATATAGAGATAGAAAAAAAGCAACTCATACCAACAGAGATAGCTTTCAAAGTTATAGAGTTACTTGAAAAACACTTTAGCAATATTGTCGATAGCTCATTTACGGCAAGCATGGAGGAAACTCTAGATAAGATAGCCGAGGGCAAAGAGGATTGGCAAAAGGTTCTTTGGGAATTTTATGAGCCTTTTATGCAAGAGATTGAAAAGGGTAAAAAGGAGATAAAGAGCCAAAAAGTGGTCATTCCTACGGGCGAAAAGTGTCCCGAGTGCGGTAGTGAACTCGTAAAGAGACAAGGAAGATTTGGAGAGTTTATCTCTTGTAGCGCATTTCCTAAGTGCAAATACACAAAAAATATAGCTCAAAAGAAAAAAGAGCCCGTCAAGATAGGGGTCAAGTGTCCCGAGTGCGGAGGAGAGTTGCTAGAGAGAATCTCAAGAAGAGGTAAATTTTACGGATGCTCCAACTACCCTAAATGCAAATTTGTCTCAACATATCTACCGACAAACGAAAAGTGTGAGAAGTGCGGCGGAATGATGGTAAAAAGAACATATAGAAAAAAAGAGATACTAGAGTGTATCAAGTGCAAAGAGAGGATAGAGTTAAAATGAAAATAGGCATAGTTTCCGACAGCCACAAAAAGTTAGAGTTGTTAAAAGAGGCTATAGACAGACTAAAAAAAGATGGTGCGGAATTTTTAGTTCACGCGGGTGATATAGTGCTTGAGGAGAGCTTGGAATTGCTTGAAAAGAGCGGGCTTCCATATCAAGCCGTCATAGGCAATAACGATCTGCACCTTATAGAGGTAACGGACAGATACAACCTCTATAAAGAGCCTCACTATTTTAAGATAGGAGACATTAGAGCAAAGCTTATGCATCTACCCTACTACCTCAACAATGATGCCGAGCTTATCATCTACGGCCATACTCACTACTTTTTTGCAAGACTCAACAACAACACTCTATACATAAACCCGGGAGAGATATGCGCTAGAAAAAAGCCTTTAAGCGAGTTTGCCATGGCTGAATATAAAAACGGGCAATGGAGTGTGGATTACTACCGAAAAAAGATGCAACCCGTACAAGAGGAGGGTTACACCGTAGAAAAGATAGAGACGGCGAAGGAGGAGGCTTGAAAAAAGTCTATCTATGCGCGATATGCAATGTCTCAAGCGGAAATTGCTCCGAAGATTGCGCCTTTTGCACCCAAAGCTCATTTAACGGTGCCGAGATAGTAAAATATAGACAAAAAGAGCCGGAGCAGATACTCAAAGAGGCTAAGCTCGCCAAAAAAAATAGAGCTGTCGGCTTTTGTCTTGTTACGGCAGGAAAAGGGCTGAATGATAAAAAACTTGAATATATCTGCCAAATAGCTTCAAAAATCAAAAAGAGCGTAAGCGGATTGAATTTGATAGCTTGTAACGGCACAGCCACAAAAGAGCAACTCAAGGAGTTAAAAAAAGCGGGGATAGATAGCTACAACCATAACCTCGAAACAAGCAAAGAGTACTACGATAAGATTTGCACCACACACACTTGGCAGGAGAGATTTGATACTTGTCTCAATATAAAAGAGGCGGGGTTAAAACTTTGTAGCGGAGGGATATTTGGTCTCGGAGAGAGTGCCGAAGATAGGGTCTCTTTTGTAAATTCGCTAAAAGAGTTACAACCGGACACCGTACCCGTAAACTTCTTTCATCCAAACCCGAAGTTACCTCTAAAAGATAAGATTTTGGATACAGATAAAGCCTTGATGTTGGTAGAGTATGTAAAAAAAGAGCTTCCAAACTCCATAGTGATGGTGGCAGGAGGCAGAGAGATAACCCTCAAAGATAGATGGGTGGAGATATTTGAAAAAGGGGCTGACTCTATCGTTATAGGCGACTACCTAACTACTGCCGGCAATAAACCCGATAAAGATTTGCAAATTATTGAAAAACTTGGCTATACTATTGCCGACAACTGTCATTAGTTTTTATAATTTCAAGGAAGAAAATTGGTAAACGATAATATTGTAACTATAATAACCATATCTATCATCATCATATCAACGCCATATTTTTCCAAGCTCATAAAACTACCCTTAACTCCTGTCGAGATCATCTTGGGCTCGATAGCCGGATACTTTGGCTTTATAGCCCATAGCGAGATATTTACACTCATCTCGGAAGTGGGTTTTTTATATCTAATGTTCTTGGCAGGTAGCGAAGTGGACTTGAGAATACTAAAAAACATAGATATAAAGCTACTAAAAAATAGTATCATCTACATCGCACTACTATATCTCTTTTCATTTTTATCATCTCAATACCTACACTTAAGCGGAGTATTTATCATCACTATGCCTCTTATATCGGTCGGACTTATACTAACCCTTTTTAAAGAGTACGGCAAAGAGCAAAAATGGCTCCAAAAAGCTATGATAGTCGGTGTTTTGGGAGAGATCATAAGTATCACGCTCGTTACATTCTCATCTGCGGCTTTGGAGTTTGGTATAGGGACGAAATTTTATGAAACTATCTTTATACTGTTTGCTTTTCTATTTGCGATAGCCGTACTGTTTAAGCTGCTTGAGATACTTTTTTGGTGGTATCCCGGTATAAAAACATTCCTTATGCCCCATTTTGATAATGATGAAAAAGATATAAGGATCTCTATCTCCATATTTTTTATACTGATAGCCGTCACACTCTATCTTCACCTCGAGATAGCTTTTGGCGCCTTTATAGCGGGTATCTTTATCTCCACATTTTTTAAGCACAAAGAGGAGCTTACCCACAAGCTATCCTCTTTTGGATTTGGTTTTTTAGTTCCGCTGTTCTTTATCTACATAGGAACCACTTTGAAATTGGATATTTTATCGGATACCTCTTTGCTTTATAACTCTTTTTTGATAACTACATTGATGATAGGTATAAGGATACTCTCCGCGATTGTAGTGTTTTTTGATCTAAGCATAAAGCAAAGAGTGCTTTTCGGACTCGCCCACTCTATGCCTCTAACCCTGCTCGTAGCAGTGGCTGCTATCGCTTACAACTCTCACACGATAGATGAAAACACATACTACGCTTTTATATTGGCAAGTATATTTGAAGTAATCGTATCTATGATACTGATAAAGGTGTTAAATAAAAAGGATCAAAAAAGCTCTACCAAGTAGCCGTTCGGCTTTTTTTGAATCTTGTATCTATAATCCCCGTCCAAAGAGATAACCACCCTATAAAAGCTACCGTGATTTCCCACTACGATACCTTTAAAAGGTGCTTTTTTGAGTTTAATCTTTTTCGTATAGAATGCCACTTTTCTTTGAAAGTCTATAGCTATCTTATAAGGTTTGGAGAAAAACATCTCTCTTATCATTTTATCGCTATTTTTGATGAAAATCCTATTTTTATCGATCACGAAAGATAGAAATTTAAACACTTTTATCTCTTTTGGAGATTCTACCTTTTTAACGCTTTTTTGCACTGTTTTTATAGGAGAGTTGCTTAGGATAATGCCTTTATGCCAATCAACTTTTTTGTTTATATCGTAACTTATATCTTGGACGCTCCCGTCAACATTTAAGATCTTAAAAGTCACTTTCTTTAAGACTCTTGCGGAACTTGGGAGTTTAAGCTTTTCCATTTTTAGATAACTAAGTTGGCTTTGAATATTTGTAGCTTTCCCCATCGTATCACTCGATACAACCGGTTTAAACGGGTTGTCTCTAGCCACCAGAAACGTTGTTATTAAAAAAATTGACACAAAAACAGATCTTTTCATTTTCTTTCCTAATCGTTATCGGGCTCCAACTGAAGCAACTCAAAATAGTTTTTTTGCAATAAGGCGTTACTCTTTTTATAAGCTTTGATCTGCTGCTTTAGCTCACTCTTTTTCTCTTGCAAATTCAAAAGTACTTCAAGCGAACTCTTACCAAAAAGCAGATCTCCCACATATACCCCCAAGATCACCACCATCAACACCAAAGAGGCTATCTTTAAAACAAAAGTTAGCCTCTCTCTTTTACTATTTGAAAACTCGTCTAAAACCCTATCTTTTTTCATAAAGACTAAGACTATTTAAATAACTCTTTGCCGAGATATTCACCAAATCCAAGCTCTCTCTCGATAGTTAAAAGCCTATTGTATTTGGCTATTCTTTCGCTTCTTGCCGGAGCTCCCGTTTTTATCTGAGCAGTATTTAAAGCAACGGCAAAATCAGCTATAAAAGCATCTTCACTCTCTCCGCTTCTATGGCTAACCACGCAAGTATAGCCGTTTTTGTAAGCCACTCTGATAGTTTTCATCGTTTCACTTACCGTTCCTATTTGATTTAGCTTGATAAGAATAGAGTTGGCTATACCTTTGTCTATGCCCTCTTGCAATATCTTGTAGTTCGTAACAAATATATCATCTCCGACTAACTGGATCTTGTCCCCGAGTTTTTCACTCATTATCTTCCAGCCGTCCCAGTCATCTTCAGCCAAACCGTCCTCTATGGAGACTATCGGAAAATCCTCAACCAATTTGGCATAATAATCCACCATTTCAGCCGAGCTCAAAGCCTTGCCTTCACTCTTTAGCTGATATTTGCCCTCTTTATAAAATTCGCTACTTGCAGGATCCATTGCTATAGCTATCTCTTCGCCGGGCTTATAGCCGCTCTCCTTGATAGCTTCAACGATATACTCCAAAGGCTCTATGTTGTTTTTGAAGTTAGGGGCAAATCCGCCCTCATCTCCAAGCCCTGTAGAGTAGCCGTTCTTAGCTATAAGTTTTTTAAGAGTGTGGTAAACTTCGCTTGCAGCTTGTATGGCTCTTTCAAAACTACCAAATCCCAAAGGCATGATCATATACTCTTGAAAATCCACGCTATTGTCTGCATGACTTCCGCCGTTTATGATGTTTAGCATAGGAGAAGGTAGTACGATAGCGTTTGCTCCGCCTAAATACTTGTAAAGAGGCATATTGAGGCTTGCAGCTGCCGCTCTTGCTACTGCCATAGATACGCCAAGTGCCGCATTTGCACCCAAGTGGGCGTAATTGTCCGTACCGTCGCACTCTTTTATGATATTGTCTATCTCTGCTTGATTGTAAGGAGAGAGCCCCACAAGAGCATCGGCCAAAATAGTATCCACATTTTCACAAGCTTTTAACACTCCCTTGCCACCGTATCTACTCTTGTCTCCGTCTCTAAGCTCAACCGCCTCTTTGCTTCCCGTACTAGCTCCGCTCGGCACGATAGCGCTCTCTTGCGTTCCGTCACTAAGCACAACACTAACTTTAACAGTAGGATTTCCTCTGCTATCAAGCACCTCTTCCGCAAAAATATCCTCAATATAGATCATTCTTTCTCTCCCTCTTTTTTCTCTTCGATTTCAAATCCCATAGCTTTTTTGAGTTCCTCTTCGATCTCTTTTGCCAACTCTTTGTCCTCTTTCAGATAAGCTTTCGCCTTCTCTCTTCCTTGTCCTAGCTTTTTATCTTTGTAACTATACCAAGATCCGCTTTTATCGATAATATCAAGCTTCACTCCATAATCCACCAACTCTCCCTCTTTAGAGATACCCTCGCCGAACATCACATCAAATTCAGCTGTTTTAAACGGAGGTGCAACTTTGTTTTTCACCACTTTCGCTTTTACTCTATTTCCGATACTCTCTTCCGCTTGCTTTAAAGTGGCTATCCTTCTTATATCGAGTCTAACACTCGCGTAAAACTTCAAAGCGTTACCGCCCGTAGTGGTTTCGGGACTACCGTAACCCATCATTCCTATCTTCATTCTAATTTGGTTGATAAATATAACGGTCGTATTCATCTTGTGTAAAATACCCGTCAATTTTCTAAGGGCTTGGCTCATAAGTCTTGCTTGCAATCCCACATGGGTATCTCCCATATCACCGTCTATTTCGCTCTTTGGAGTCAAAGCCGCAACGGAGTCTATAACGATAAGATCAACCGCTCCGCTTCTAGCTATGCTCTCCACAATATCCAAAGCTTGCTCTCCGTAATCTGGCTGAGAAACCAAAAGATTGTCCGTATCCACTCCTAGATTTTGAGCATATTTCACATCCAAAGCGTGCTCGGCATCTACAAAAGCGCAAATACCGCCTTTCTTTTGGGCTTCTGCGGTTATCTGTAGAGCTAAAGTGGTCTTTCCCGAACTCTCCGGACCGTAAATCTCTATGATCCTTCCTTTTGGAATACCGCCTATGCCAAGAGCTATATCAAGCCCGAGCGAACCGGTACTGATGGCTTCTATAGGCTCTATAACTTTCTCGCCCAGTCTCACGAGAGTACCTTTGCCGAAAGTTTTATCAAGTTGCTTTATGGTTAAATCAAGAGCTTTCTTTTTATTTTCGTCTATCTGCATATTTCATCCCTATGTTGTAAATTGATACATTTTAGCATTAATTCAATAAAAACTTAATGAAAAAATGATAAAATGAGCCTCAACCGAGGAGTAAAAATGTTAAAAAAAGAGTTGAGTGTCGCCCACTCTCCGGATGCGGACGATATTTTTATGTATTATGCTATAAAATTCGGCTGGGTAAGCTCAAAAAACATAAGATTTAACAACATAGCGCTCGACATAGAGACGCTTAATCAAAAGGCTTTACAAAATATTTACGATATTAGCGCTATAAGTTTTGCTCTATATCCCAACATAAAAGATGAATACGCTCTTTTAAGAACGGCTGTTAGTTTCGGCGAGGGTTACGGCCCTAAACTCATCAAAAAAAAGGGCAAAAAACTCAAAAGAAACTTTAAAGTGGCTCTTAGCGGCGAAAATACCACAAACGCTATGCTTTTTAAGATAGCTTATCCCGATGCCAGGATAGTATATAAAAATTTTCTCGAGATAGAAAAAGCGGTATTGGATTCGGAGGTTGACGCAGGAGTGCTTATACACGAAAGTATCCTAGACTTTGACTCCTCTCTTGAGGTTGAAAGAGAGTTATGGGATATTTGGAGAGAGTTTGCCAAAGATGAGTTGCCTTTGCCTCTTGGGGGT
>Ga0256843_1003985_pt1 | contig 10028 bp, 12 predicted proteins | sample AlvinellametaG_FD_191572 | JGI IMG/M metagenome (GOLD analysis project Ga0256843, IMG submission 191572) | Pompeii worm associated microbial communities from hydrothermal vent at the East Pacific Rise, Pacific Ocean - Alvinella | ecosystem: Host-associated > Annelida > Integument > Unclassified ... | reverse complement strand
CCAGTACGTTTCTGATTCCAAAAGAAATGCTTATACCGTCTATCGTATTGCTTTGACAAGGTATATCCGTAGCATAGGCATTATAAAATTTTAAACTCGGAAACCTGTTTTTTGCTACTTCAAGCATTCCCACACTTGGGTCCAGTCCGCAGATACGAGTAGATATGTTCTTTTTAGACGCTTCTTTTTGCCATATTTCAATCATATCGCCTGTACCGCATGCAACATCCAAAATTTTCACTTCTTTTTTATCAATTGCGTTTAATGCGTCTTTTATAGCGTTCTGACGCCATTTCTTATCTATTCCGAATGTCAAAACCCTATTTACAAAGTCATATCTGTTTGCAATAGAGTCAAACATTCGGACTATCTGTTCTTGTTTACTCACAAAGCCCCCTCATAAATAATTATTCATTTATGTAATTTTAGCAAATTCTCGGCAATAATTCACCTTTTGGCAGTTCAATATATCTTTTACTTCCCCAAGGAGATTTTAACACAACCTTTTTATCGCTGTTTACACTGCCTATAATACTTGCAGACGAATTAAATTTTCTTAATATTTCTTCGGCTTTTTGAGCATCTTTTTTGTCAACTGCGACAATAAATGTTCCTTCATTTGCCAAATCCAGAGGCTCAAAACCGAAAATCTCACAAAGACCTATTACCTCATCAGAAATCGGCAGTTTATCTTCATATACCTCAATACCAACATTACTGGCCTGTGCCCATTCATTTAAAACGGCGCTAAGCCCTCCTCTTGTGGCATCTCTCATCGCTTTAATATCAATATCCGCATCAATAAGGGCTTTTACTTCGTCCCATAAAACTTTACAGTCGCTTTCCAGATCCGTTTCAACCTCATATCTGTGTGCCATAACAACTGTTCCGTGTCTTCCAATGTCACGGCTTACAATAATAACATCGCCTTCTTTTAAATTATGTGCGCTTATTCCAGGTTTAATAATTTTCCCTATTCCGGAAGTATTTATAAATATCTTATCGACACTTCCTGCAGGAACGACTTTCGTATCACCTGCGACAATCTTAGCTCCCGCCTTTTCAAGTTCTTTTGCCATTGTTTTTACAATCTTTTCAAGCTCGCTGAATTCAAGCCCCTCTTCAATCATAAAACCGCACGTCAAAAACTGCGGCTCGGCACCCATCATCGCTAAATCGTTGCATGTTCCGGCTACCGCTAGCTTTCCGATATTTCCTCCGTTAAAAAAAACGGGACTGACTGTAAAACTGTCAGTTGTAAATGCCGTTTTTCCGTCCATTTCCACTACAGCCGCATCTTCAGCCGATTCCAATACAGGATTTGAAAAATTTTTATAAAACAGGTCGTTTATTAATTTATTTGTTTCTTCTCCGCCACCGCCGAATGCCAATGTAATTTTCATTTAAACTCCTTATTATCTTGCATATCTGTAATATGCGTTACATGCACCCTCATCACTAACCATACAGCTTCCAAGCGGGCTGCTAGGCGTACAGGCGCTACCAAACACTTTACAGTCGGTAGGTTTTGCAAGCCCTCTTAAAATCTGTCCGCAGATACACAGTTTATGATCGTCAATAGGTTCGTTTGGCAATATGTCTGCAAATACTTTTTCAGCATCAAACTCGGCATATTCCTCTCTTAATTTAAGAGCGCTTTTAGGAATATCCCCAAGCCCTCTCCATCTAAATGAATCTCTTACGTCCATATACTTGTCTATCATTTTTTGCGCAAGAACGTTTCCGTCCCATGTAGTAGCACGTTTATACTGGATTTCAACTTTAGGCTCGCCTTTTAATTTTTGCCTTACAAGCATCAAAATACTTTCCATAACGTCAACCGGTTCAAAGCCCGCTACAACGACAGGCGTATTATATCTGTCAACCAAAAACTGATAACTTTTTGCACCGATTATAACACTCACGTGGCTAGGACCTATAAATGCGTTAATCTTTGCTTCTCCGCTGTCCATAATTGCTCTCATAGGAGGCGGGACAAGAACGTGGTTAATATGATAATAAATATTTTTAACACCTTCTTTAAAAGCTCTTTCCATTAAAGCAGCCGTCATAGGAGTTGTTGTTTCAAAACCTATAGCAAAAAACACAACTTTTTTATCAGGGTTTTCTTTTGCGATTTTAAGCACGTCAAGAGTTGAATGAAGAGGTTTTACATCAGCTCCTTCCGCCCTTACTTTGGCAAGAGAGCTTTTACTTCCGGGAACTCTTATCATATCCCCCAGAGTAGCTAAAATCACACCTTCCTGTTTTGCAAGCTCAATCGCGTGGTCAATTCTTTCTTTTGGCATAACGCACACAGGACATCCTGGACCGTGAATGAACTCGATATTATCCGGAAGCAGCTGTTTAATTCCGTATTTCATAATAGTATGAGTATGACCTCCGCAAATCTCCATAACTCTCATAGGTTCTTTAAGATCTTTTGCTTCTTTTCTTATTAGTTCGGCTAACGTTTTCATAGCCGTAGGATCTCTGAATTTAAAATATAAATCTTTAAGTGTTAAATCGCTCATTTTTCAGCTCCGTTATTTTTTATTTATTTTCCTCTTCTTCCGGTTTGTATAATAAAGGACCGTCTTCTGTAACAAGCCGTTCGGGATCTATTTCAAAATCTTCATTCATGGCGGCTTCTGCAAGCATTTTATATACTTCTATACTCTCAAGAGCTTCTTTTTCGTCTATTTTACCCATTGCGTATCCAACATGGATAAGCACATAATCTCCAGGTTTAACTTCTTCTTGAATCAAGTCAAGACTAACCTGTCTTTTAACGCCTAACGTATCAACTTCCGCTATATTGTTTTCATCTATACTCAAAACTTTGCTAGGAATTGCCAAACACATATTTTCTCCTTTTTTTGCGCTCAAAATTACTAATTTTTGAGCGAGTTTAAATGTTCTTCTCTTTTTTGCTTAATCCATTCGATTATTTCATCCAAACCTTCGCCTGTTTTATTATTAAGTAGCACTACAGGCACTCCTGGTTTTAGTTTTCTGGCATTTTCAATTGCTCTTTCGATATCAAAATCAAAATAATCAACCATGTCCGCTTTTGTAATAACAACTATGTCGGCTTTTCTAAACATTACAGGATATTTCTCAATTTTATCGTCTCCTTCAGGCACACTTACAAATACCATATTGTAATGTGCTCCGACATCATAGCTTGCAGGACACACAAGGTTTCCAACGTTTTCTATAAAAGCCACTTCAACATCATCAAAAGGAAATTCAGGCATAGCATGTTTAACCATTCCGGCGTCAAGATGACATGCTCTTCCTGTTTGAAGCTGAAAAGACCAGATACCTTTGTTTCTGATCCTCTCTGCATCTCTGCTTGTTTCTAAATCTCCCTCGATTACACCGAATTTATAAGGCAGTCTGTCCGCCAGATTTTCAAGTGTGGTTGTTTTACCGCTTCCGGGAGAACTCATCATATTAAAACATGTAATTTTATGTTCATCAAAAGTTTTTCTGATTTCATCTGCCATTGCGTTGTTTTTAGAAAGAATTTTCTCAATTACCGTAACTTTGTGAGATAATTGAGGATTATTTTTAATATCTTCATTAATAATTTCAGCCATATCGACTCCTTTTTTAAAGTAGAAATATACTTAAGTAGTGAAGTAGATAAGATCTAATGAATCTTCATTCTTTATTGCTTAACCAACTTAACTGCTTCACAACTTCACAATTTGAATTATACACTGAAAATTTAAAAAAAACTTAAAATCTGATTTTTCTTGTATATGTTTTGGACTGTTAGAAGTGTAAATGATAGTGAGAATGTATAAATTTTTTATGTCTGTGCTTATGTTTGTGAATAAGATTAGCTTGTAATAATACATCAAGATTCTTCATAAGCTCTTCCATATCGCCGTCATATACCACTTTATGATTTTCATCCATAACAACAGCCCTGTCGCTTAGTTCATACGCAACAGCAAGATCATGCGTTGCAATTATTGCCGTAATATCGAGATCATAAATAAAATCTATAAACCATCCGGTCGTTTTCGGATCCATGGCCGCAGTAGGCTCGTCTAAAAGCAAAACTTCAGGCTCATAAACCAGTATTGAAGCCAGCATAATTTTCTGTTTTTCACCACCGCTCAGTTCAAGCGGAGATTTTTTAAGAAATTTTTCTATTCCAAATTTTTTTGCAATATTGATTACCCTGTCATCAATATTGTCAAAACCGAACTCTTTAAGAGAAAAAGCAATTTCATCATATACTGTAGGATTAAATATCATAGCTTCCGGATTTTGAAAAAGAATACCTATTTTTTTTCTAAAATCTTTTTTTACATTTTTTTTAGTTATTTTAACATTGTCTAAATAATAATCACCTTTATTAGGAAAATACAAGCCTGCCAATATTCTGAGCACAGTAGATTTTCCGCTTCCGTTATTCCCTAACAAAATCAGTTTTTCTCTGTTTTTAATAGAAAAACTGATATTATCCAAAGCTAAAGAATCTTCATAGTAATAACTTATATTTTTTAGTTCTATTTTATTCATTTTTACTCCCATCATCAAAAAACCCTCTGGCTCTCATTGCCAAAGCTCTTTCATGTGCGTCATGCATCGATTTTTTCAAGAAAAACATAAATACATTTTTTACAAACACTTTTTCTTTATTTCTCAAATTTACAACTCTGGCTTTAAAAGCCATTCTGAAGTCTTCAAACGTTTTTTTATAAGAATATATCTGAGAAAGCGTTATAGTAAGCAGATAACTCATTTCTTTTGAAAATGAAAAAAATTCTATAATACTGACTTTTGAAAAAAACCAAAAAACAAACAAGGTCAAAGTAAAAACTTTAAGATTTATATACGCTATATAATACCATGGATTAATACTTTTAAAAATGCTTAAAATCAGATAGCCTATACTTACGCTAAGATTAAAGAAAAATATAGATTTTATAACTTTTTTACTCAGTTTCCAGGCATTTTTAAAAGCTATTAATTCAACAACCGCAAAAGCTAACGCCAAATATTCGATATTCTTTAATGACAAAATCAAAAAGAAAAAGAAAAAAAGAAGTATTTGTTTCATTTGCTGCTATTTTTATTTGAAATTATTTTTGCAAGTATAAAATAAACTGCAAAAAGCAAAACAACACCTACTATAGCACTGACATAATAACCTAATACTTCATTTGCTCCCGGAATTCCGTAATCAGGCAATAAATGCGGAAACTGGAATTTATTACCCCATTCTACAAGACCCTGTGGTACAAATCCTAAATGCTCTTTATACCAGCTTGGATCCCATTCTCCGTAAGCATCTGCACTGTCTAACAGTCCTAATGGAACAAATACTATTAAAATCGCTAAAACCGACAAAACTATCTTTTTAGTAGTACTCATTTCAGCAATTTTTTCACCAAAAGTTTTTGGACTATCATTATGTTTTACACTCATGCCATCATCCTTTCAGCAACATTTTTAGATAATAATGAATAAACAATCTGTGTTAATGTACCTTCAGCAAAACCTATTACCAGATGTGCAATAACCATAGCAGGTATTGAAACTTTCAAATCAAACGGAAAATACAGAGGATGCCCGTGTGCTGTCCAAAAAATCGGCTGAATTCCTAATACAGTACCGGTAAATAAAGCTGAACACACTATACCTACATAACCAGCAATAAACGGACTGAATTTATAATTTTTAAGCGCTTGAAACACATAATAACCTACAAAACTTCCTATAAATCCCATCGATAAAGAATTAACAGCCCATGTCGTAATTCCGCCGTCTCCAAAAACAATAGCCTGTATAAGCAATACCAAGGAAACTGAAACATATCCAACCCAAGGTCCAAACAGTATCGATATCAACACCGCTCCGACAGGATGTGCTGTTGTTCCGCCTGGAACAGGTATATTAAACATCATAATAACAAAGCTTAAAGCGCTCACAGCTCCAAGCAATGGAAGTGTTTTTTCATTTAAAGTTTCTTTTAGTTTCTTAAAACCGTACACCCATAAAGGTACTGCAACTGCATAAGCTGCAACACATGTTTCAGGTGATAAATATCCGTCAGGAATATGCATTGTAAACTCCTTTGTTAATTTTTATAGTGAATTGTAACTCATTTTTTTAAAAAAAACTTAAAAAAACATTATTCTTATATATTTTTAGAACCAATAATTAACTGTTTTTATTAATTTACGGTCCCAATTTTATACAAGTCTAATTGTTTAATACAATTAACTTAATCTTATGGCCATAGCATAACTTGTTGTTATAGAAAACAGACAAAACCGTCAATATTTAAAAAAGAATTAAATATTATCTTTATTTAATGATTAGTGACAGACACTTAACAGAAGATAAGAAGGAAAACATTTCCTTCTTGAAGAAACTTTTTAAAAGGCTTACTGAAATTTTATAAAACAAAACTTAAAGTTAGATTAAACGACCATTCATTTACTTTATAATAATAATTTTATCATTCTTATATTCGCATATTTCTACATCTATGTCATAGATTTTTTTTATAATATCTCCATTAATTATACTTATATCACCCTCTTCTTCTATTTTACCGTTTTTCATAAATATAAATTTATCACAGAATTTTAAAGCAAGATTTATATCATGCATGACTAAAATACTCAAAATTTCTTTATTTTTGCTGTAGTTTCTAATTAATTTTAATATATTTACCTGATTTTTTATATCCAGATTATTTGTCGGTTCGTCTAAAAGCAGCACTTCGCTTTCCTGAAGAAGCGCTCTGGCAATTACAACTTTTTGCAGTTCTCCGCCGCTTAACTCATTAGTCGGAACAAAAGCCTTTTTTTCTAAATCAAGAATTTTCAGCATCTCTTCAACTTTTGCCAAATCCTCTTTTTTTGGAGAATGTCTAAAATAAACCTTTCTTCCTAGCAGCAGCGTATCAAATACGTTTAAATATCCGCCTTCGCTTTTTTGATTAACATAGCCTACCTTTTTACCCAGTTCGGCATAATCAAGTCTGTGTAAATCCTCTTTTCCTAAATAAACGGTTCCTTTTTTAGGTTTTATTATTCTTGCTATAGATTTTAAAAGAGTGGATTTACCGGCTCCGTTCACACCTAAAATAGCAACGACCTCACCTTTTTTAAGTTCAAAACTGATATCATTTAATATCTTACTGCTTTTGTAGCAGAATCTTAAATTGTCAACACTGAAAATCATTTTATTTCCTGTACAGTTTTATAAGAAGTATTAAAAACAAAGGTGCGCCGATAAAAGACGTAAGTATCCCCACCGGAAGTTCTATAGGAGAAAGAAGCATTCTGGAGCCAATATCGGAAACAAGCAGCAAAGTCGCCCCTATAATTGCGCTAATAGGCAGTAAAAATCTGAAATCTCCGCTGACAAGTCTTGCAAAATGCGGAGCTATCAAACCTATAAATCCTATAATTCCAAAATAAGCCACACTGACAGAACTTAACAAAGTAGCAATTAACAGAGAAACTAATGTCAGTTTTTTTACATTTACACCGACATTTTCACTTTCCGATATGTCCAAAGCGTTAAAATCCCATTTTTTAAAATAAAAATAAATCGCACTGCCGGCAAAAATCAAAGCTACAATACCTATACTGAAATATTCAGCTTTACTTAAATCTCCAAAACTCCAGTTTATTATATTGCTAAGCTGCAGATCATCTGCAAAATACTGCAAAAACATACTTGCACTCCCAAAAAGTGCGCTTATAGCTACACCGCTTAATACCAGAACTTCAGGAGAAAAACCTCTTAATCTGCTCAACAGTAGTATCATAGCCGTTACGACATTTGCTCCCAAAAATGCAAACAAAGGCAGATATAAGGATGAAAAAAAGACTATGCTCAAACTGGCACCGAACAGCGCTCCGTGCGAGATGCCGAGAGTAAAAGGAGATGCCAGAGGGTTTTTGAGAATATACTGCATTACAAGTCCGGCGACTCCTAAAGAAGCGCCTACCAATACAGCAGCGAGACTTCTTGGAAGCCTGATTTCATAAATTACAAAATATTCGCTGTTTTTAGTAAAATATGCGTTAAATATAGATTTTATACTGTAATTAATATCTCCGACTTTGACTGATATTAAAAAAACAGCTGTTAAAACTATAAAAGCAAAAAAAATAAAAAAAATATTTTTATTAAGAATTTTTAAATAATCCTGCAATGAAAACCTTTAATATAGTTTTTTAAATCCTCCGAAAAATTTTGCCATGGAATTATAACAAGGTTTTCCTACTAAAAATTTATAAATTTCGTTGCTTTTTTCAACTATGTTAATATCTCTAAATTTTTCAGGAGCCAAAACTTTACCTATATAATATGTATCCGCGTAAGCCGTGCCGATATTTGTCATATAGTTATTATATGGAAGTATCCCGTAGATCTGTTTTTGCCTGAATGCTTTTAATTTTTTAATCAGACCGTCTTTTTTTACAAACTTCAGTCCGCTTTCGTCTATAAATATAACGTCCGGATTAATAATAAAAAGTTTTTCTTTATCTATAAAGATCTGTGATTTAGCATTTACATTTACCGCATTTGAAACTCCAAGCATTTCAAAAGGAGGAAACTTAGGCATTGTAGAAGTTATACCATGAAGACCTTTAAAAGCGACGGCCCCGATATATACTTTTTTATTACATTTAAATTTTCTGCTTTTTATATCCCTGTCCAGCTTCTTTATAAAATCTATTACTCTATCAGCTCTTTTTTGCTTATTCAGCAAATTTCCTAAAATTTTTATAGAATTAAAAAACTTCTTATTAGCAAACGTACCCAAATTGCCGTAGCTGATTACAATAACAGGTATTCCGGTTTTTTTAGTTATCATATCCGCTTTTTGTTTAGAAATGTATCCGGCGATTATCACATCCGATTTTAGTTTTAGAACGGCTTCCAGGTTTATTCTGGGATTTGGACCTCCCATTCCTATTACAGGAAGTTTTAAAAGTTCTTTATGGGCAAGGATATACGGTCTGGCATAAATAAATTTTTTTTCTTTTTTTTCTATTCCGACTACTTTATTTTGAGACTGTAAATATACTACAAGCCTTAAAGCTCCGGGTCCAACAGCAACAATACTCTGAATATTGTCAGACACATTTACATGTCTGTTTAAAGAATCTACTATTATTTTTGCGTTTAACGCAATTACTGCCAAAATTAACAGAAAAAATTTTTTCATTGATAACTCCAAAGAGAGGGGATTTTCTAAAAAGGTCAATAAAATCATATCATATAAACTTAAATATTTCTTAAATTTTAATTTTTCTTATATAATTTTAGAACAAAACTTTAAAGGAACAACATGAGCTGTGTTTACTGCGACCATTATATTCTGTATAAATTAAAAGACGGCTATTATAAATGTGCAAAATGCAAAAGAAAGTTTTCACCCAAAAAAATAGACAGAAAGGCAAAAATTCTGCATGCGTTTTTAATGGAACTGACCCCTTCGAAAATTTCAGAAAAATATAATTTCGCATATGCAAGCGTAGTTAAAGAAATACAGCATATTCGAGAAGTTATGGCTAAAATATGTGAAGATGAATTTCTTAAAAAAAATGAAATAACTGAATTTGACGAATATCTGTATATTCCTAAAACCAATAAAAAAAACATTCATTCAATATATAAAGCTCAGAATTTCCTGACAATTGATTACGGAGGAAAAATATACAACATTCTTCTTAACGATATGAAAGTTTACGAAAACATGGACCCGGAAGAGATAAAAAAGCTTATGCGCCAGAGCCATATTATAAAAATAAAACAAAATATCAATATTCCTATGTTTTGGGAATATTTTGAAAATTTCATTACGAAATTCAAAGGGATAAAAAAAGATAAATTCTTTTATTATCTAAAAGAAGCGGAATTCAGGTTTAATAAATTCAAAATCGAGGTAAAAGACATCGTCTAATCCGCTTCTTCAAAATGAAGCTCAATCCCTTTGCTTGTAGTGACAAACCCAGTTATTCTTATTTTCCCTT
>Ga0256843_1003982_pt1 | contig 10038 bp, 7 predicted proteins | sample AlvinellametaG_FD_191572 | JGI IMG/M metagenome (GOLD analysis project Ga0256843, IMG submission 191572) | Pompeii worm associated microbial communities from hydrothermal vent at the East Pacific Rise, Pacific Ocean - Alvinella | ecosystem: Host-associated > Annelida > Integument > Unclassified ... | reverse complement strand
AATCGAATCTAAAATAAAATATTATTACAACACTGATAAAATATTTGCTGATATAAATTTAATAAAATATAAAGATATTAGAGAATATGATGATAATGGTTTTCCTATTAATAATGATGAAGTTTTTCAAACACTTCCTCAGATTCAATTACATAGATATTCAGGGAATTTATTAAATAAAAAAACAATACTTAGTTCTCTTGATATTAAATATGAATCAAAAGATAGAAAAGCAGGAATAGGTGCAAATATTACTGAAATAAATATGCCATTTAATATAAATAGCTATTTTTTTGGTGATTATATATCTTTAGATTATACAAAAAATATAAATTATCAAAATATAAATTACCAAAACACTAACAACTATACAAATGGTAATTATTTAAACCATACAGATGTTTTTTCAATTAGTACAGATCTATTAAAACAATATGATTCTTTTATTCATAATATTAATTTCTCTGCTATATACAAAATAGGACATAGTGTATATGAAAAAGGTGATATCTATGGTTTAAATAGTGAAGATATAGAATTAAAACCATTTGAACTAATAAAAGATGAAGATAATATAAATTTATCGATAAATCAAAATTTTTTCACTAATAATAAAAATGATATATTTAATCATAAAATTAATCAAGTATTATTAAAAGAAAATAATTCATTTATCTTAGGTAATCTAGAAAATGATATGAAACTTTATTTTACAAATGGTTCTATATCAAATAGATTTATATATAATCAAGAAGAAAAAATCATCATCAATAATGCTTATTCATTTGAGTATAAGAAAGATGATTTAAATCTTAAACTTAATTATACTAGTATCTTAAATAAAGATGATTTAACAAATCTTTATAAAGATGGAATAAACAATAAATCTGTTTCTTTAGAATTAAGTGATAAAATATACAAATACTATACTTTAAATTATACTCATAAGTATGATTTAACAAATAGTATAATAAATAGTCAAAGGTATGGATTGCGTATAAATAAAAAATGTTGGGATTTAGATATATCTTATACTGATAGTTTAATTGCAACAGCAACGGAAACTGAAAATGCAGTAAGACAAAAAATAATATATACAACTATAACACTTAAGCCTATAGTGTCAATAGAACAAAAATATATAAAAGATGAAAGAGATGAATAATGAGTAAAGAGAGTAAAGTAGGTTTATTTTTTGTAATAGGTATTTTAATGTTATTTGGATTATCTACACAAGTAGGTAATTTAAAATATGGTTCAAATGATAATACTTATACCTTAAAAGCTAAATTACCTAATGTAGATGGCTTAGAAAAGAATGCAAAAATAAAATCAAGAGGTTTACAAATTGGTTATATTGAAGATTTAAAACTAAATCTTGATAATGTTTTATTAGTTTTAAAAATAAATAATGGTGTAAAAATACCAAAAGACTCGCTTTTAACAATAGAACAAGAATCACTACTAGGAGTGAAATATTTAAATATTAAATTTTCAAATAGTAATGATTTTGTATCTTCAAATGGGATATTGTCTCATACAAAAGAATATGCCTCAATGGATGAAACAACTACAAATATATCCAATGTAGCAAAAACTTTAGATAAGTTTATAATAAGATTAGATAAATTAGTAGCAACAAATGAAGATAATATAAATAAACTTATTGTAAATTTTAATGATACTGTTTTAGAATTTAAAGATGTAGGAACTGAATTTAAACAAACAGGTAAAACTATAAATAAAACTTTACCTACAATTATGACAAAATTTACAGTACTTGAAGATAGGTATATATCTTTAGCAAATAGATTTAATCAAACAGGTAAAATAATAAACAATAAGCTTCCTGCAATATTAACAAAGTTTGAAAAGTTAGAAGATGGTGTAAATGAGATTGTTCAAAATAATAAAAAAAGAATAGAAGTTACATTAGATAGTATAAATGATGCATTTGTAAGTGTTGATGAAGCTTCAAAAAGTGTAAATGATGCAGTGAAAAAAGTAGATAAATATCTAGACTCTACAACAAATAGTGTATTAAAAGTTGGTTTTGCAAGTGAATATTTAGTAAATGATGAAGATAGTAAAACTACTTTTTCTATAGATTATTCACCTAAAAAAGATACTAGTTACTTAATAGATGTAATTTCAGCAAATGATTATAGATTAGAAGATAATGGTAATATTGCAACTACAGAACTACATGAAGAGGGAAGAACACTTTTTTCAGCGCAATATGCAAAAAGATATAACGATATAAGATATAGAGCAGGTATTATAGAAAATACAGGTGGATTGGGTGTTGATTACTATAAAAATAAAAACTTAAAGTTATCTGTTGATGCATATGATTTTAATGCATACAATGATGCAAGAGGTGATAAACCACACCTTAAAACAACACTTAAATATAAAACAGATAATAATTTACAATTTTATACAGGGTATGATAATATCTTAAATAAAGATGCTAATAATATTATATTTGGTGTTGGTGTTCAATTCAAAGATGATGATTTAAAATACTTTTTAGGTAGTATGGCAAAATAATAAAAATAATAAATAAAATAAGGAAATATAAATATGGCAATAATAAAACAAATAGAAACAAATAATCAAGTGGAAATCTTTGAATTTGATAAAGTAGCAAAACAATCAAATGCAGGGGTACTTTTAAAAGTAGGAAAAGCTGTTGTAATGGCAACAGTAGTAAGTGAATTTGATAATCCAGTAAGTGAAGACTTTACCCCTTTAACTGTACAATATATTGAAAAAACATATGCAGCTGCAAAAATGCCAGGGGGATTTATTAAAAGAGATGGTAAACCATCTGATTTTGAAACATTAACTTCAAGAATAATTGATAGAAGTTTAAGACCATTATTTCCAAAAGGTTATGTATATCCTACTACTATTACAGTTATGATTTTAAGTATTGATAGTGAATTAGATTCTCAAGTACTTGCATTAAAAGCAGCGTCTGCAGCATTATTTGTATCTGATATTCCAGTTAAAAAATCTGTTACTTCAGTAAGAATTGGTTCTATTGATAGTGAGCTTATTGTAAATCCAACAGTATCTCAAATGAAAAATTCAACTTTAGATCTATATGTTGCAGGAAGTAAAGATGAACTATTAATGATAGAGATGAAATCAATTGCTAGTACAAATATTATTGAAACTGGTGTTGATACATTTATTCAAGAACATTGTGCAAATGATTTAGATGAAAAAAGTTTAGTAGAAGCTATAGCTTTAGCTCAAACAGCATTAAAAGAGGTAAATACTGCTTATGAAGATACATTTGAGGATGCTTCAAAAGATATGGTAGAAGTTGAGTTATTAAAATCAAATGTAACTGATGAACTAATATCTTATGTAAGAGATAATTATACTTCAAATATCAAAGATGCTATAAAAGTTATGGCAAAAAAAGAAAGAACTAGTGCTTTAAAAGATGTTGCTAAGTTAATCAATGAAGATAAATATTGTTTAGAAAATGAACTAGAGTTTAAAGAAATTTATGAAGCAGTAGAGATTGTAAAAAAAGAAAATGTAAGAGATATGATTGTAAATGAAGGTATTAGAGCTGATGGAAGAGGTTTAAAAGATGTTAGACCAATATCTATTGAAACAAATATTTTACCTTCAGCACATAGTTCTTGTTTATTTACAAGAGGTGAAACACAAGCATTAGTAATTGCAACATTAGGATCAGCTAAAGATGGTCAAATGTATGAAGATTTACAAACAAAAGGGACTTTAACTGAAAATTTTATGGTTCATTATAATTTTCCTGGATTTAGTGTTGGTGAAGCAAAAGCAATATTTGGCGTAAGTAGAAGAGAACTAGGACATGGTAATTTAGGTAAAAGAGCATTAGAGAGTTCAATTTCTAGTGAATTTACAGATACAGTTAAATTAGTTTCTGAAATATTTGAATCAAATGGAAGTTCTTCTATGGCAACAGTTTGTGGTGGTTCTTTAGCTCTTAAAGCAGCTGGTGTTCCTATTACTTCACTTGTAGCAGGTGTTGCTATGGGTGCAATATTTGAAGGTGATAAAAAAGCAGTTCTTACAGATATTATGGGACTTGAAGATCATGATGGTGATATGGATTTTAAAGTAACAGGAACTACAAATGGTATTACTGCACTTCAAATGGATATTAAACTTGGTGGAATATCTTTAGAATTTTTACACTCTGCATTGTTAGATGCAAAAGATGCTAGAGAACATATTTTAGTTCTTATGGAAGATGCAGCTAAAGATATAGTAGTTAGTGATGCATTACCACTAATGGAACAATTTAAAATTGATCCATCAAAAGTATTTTCTGTAATTGGAAAAGCAGGTTCTGTAATTAGAGAGATTATAGAAAAATTTGAAGTTGCAATTGATATGGATAAAGATACTGGTGTTGTAAAAGTAAGTGGAGATAATAAAGATAAGATTAAAGCTTGTTGTGAACATATAAAAGAGATCTCAACAAATGCAAAAAGCTTTGTAAAAAAAGAGAAACTAGATTTTACAAAAATGTATGAAGAGAATCAAGTTTTAAAAGGAAAAGTAGTTAGAATTACTGATTTTGGTGCATTTGTAGAATTACCAAAAGGTGCTGAAGGATTATTACATATTTCTAAAATATCAAAAAGAAGAGTAAATAAAGTTGAAGATGTATTAAATGAAGGTGATGAACTTGATGTTAAAATTTTAAAACTATCAAAAGATAGAATAGAGCTAGCAAGTACTGAATTTTAGGTTTATTTAAAAATTATTTAGTTATAGTTTAAGTGTTAAAGGATTTAGATGAAAATTTTGATAGTTGATGACTCTAAAATGTTAAGAGATATGCTTGCATATGCCCTTAATGAAGGTGGATATGAGAATATCACTGAAGCAATTGATGGAATTGACGGTTTAGAACAAGCAAAAAATATTCAATATGATTTACTAATTGTTGATTATAATATGCCTAATATGAATGGTATAGATATGATAAAAGAGGTAAAGAAACTTTCTAATTATAAAAATATACCTATTTTTATGTTAACTACAGAAAGTAGTGAAAGTCTAAAACAAGAAGCTAAACAATCAGGAGCAACAGGATGGATAACAAAACCATTTGTTCCTGATCAATTATTAAAAGCAGTTAATACTGTATTAAAAAATATAAAAAAGGTGTAAATATGTCTGATTTTGATATTTCAATGTATAGGGATATGTTTCTAGAAGAAGCAGAAGAGTTATTTGAATCGGCTGATAATGTATTATTAGAAGCTGAAAAAAATGGAAGTCTAACTGAAGATGAGATGAGTCAACTATTTAGAGATGTTCATACATTAAAAGGTAGTGGGGCTTCTGTTGAGTTAAAATATTTTGCTGAGTTTACACATGATGTTGAAAACATGATGGATAAACTAAGAAAACATGAAATTGAATATCAAGAATCTATGGCTGGATCTTTAATCGATGGTCTTGATGTAATGAGAGAGATATTACAATTAGAATGTGATAATCAAATGGATGATGAAAAATTCAAATCTATGAGTACAGATATCTTAAAAACAATTAGAGGATATATGAATGGTGATATTCAAGATGAACCTAAATCAGCACCAACTACAGAATCTACTAGTGAACAAAAACAAGAAAAAACTGAGTCAAATACATTAGAATCAAGTCCTTATGGTTATTATGATGGAATAGCAAATAGTGCAACTACAACAGATAACTCAAATACTAACTCTTCTAAAGCATATGGTTTCTTTGGTGAAGATGAATTAGAATCAGATGAGAATAGTGATTTTGGTTTCTTTAGTGAAGCAGAATCTATTGAAAATGAACTTGCAAAAGAAAAAACAAATGATGTTGAAGTAAAAAAAGAAGAGCCGAAAAAAGAAGTAAAAGAAGTAGCTAAAAAAGTTGAAACAAAAAAACCTATAGCAAAAAAAGAGGAAGCTAAAAAAACAGAATCTAAAAAAGCTGTTACTAATAATATTAGAGTAAATCTTGATAAAATTGATAACCTTATGAACAATGTTGGAGATCTTGTTATTACAAATGCTATGCTTAACCAATTTGCTACAACTATTGAAGATAGTAAAACAAGATCAACAGTATTAGAAAGACTAGAGTTACTAGAGCGTCATATTCGAGAGATGCAAGATTCTATTATGAATATCCGTATGGTACCAATGGATTCAATCTATTCTAAATTTCCAAAAGTTATTAGAGATATCTCTAAAAAAGTTGGTAAAAAAGTTGAATTTAAACATGAAGGTGATTCTGTTGAGATCGATAAAGCTATGATTGAAGGATTGACTGATCCATTAATGCATATTATTAGAAATTCACTAGATCATGGACTTGAAACTCCAGAAGAGAGAATAGCAAATGGTAAAAGTGAAACAGGAACTATAACAATTGCAGCAGAGCAAGCAAATGGTCAGATGATCATCTCTATTGTTGATGATGGTAGAGGAATTGCATTTGAAAAAGTAGCACAAAAAGCACTTGAAAATGGTGATATTGATGAAGGTCAATATAACACTATGAGTGATAATGATAAAGCTATGTTAATATTTGGAGCAGGTTTAAGTACAGCAGAAGAGATTACAGAAATTTCAGGTCGTGGTGTTGGTATGGATGTTGTAAAAACAAATATCCAAAAACTAGGTGGTGCAATTAGACTTGAAACAAAAGAGAATGTAGGAACTACAATCACTATTGCATTACCACTTACACTTGCTATTCTAGATGGTCTTGATATTGCAATTGGAACTATGAAATATATTTTACCACTTAGTTCTATAGTAGAATCATTACAACCAACTTCAGAGATGATTAAAAAAATTGGTGATGGTAGTCAAGAATTATTAATGTTAAGAGAAGAGTTTATTCCAATTGTTAGACTTTATCAACTATTTGGTATTGAATCAAAACATAGAAATATAGAAGATGGAATGTTAATTGTTGTAAAATCTGGAGCTGAAAAAATTGCTATATTTATAGATGAGTTCTTACATCAACATCAAGTTGTTGTAAAACCACTTGATAAAAACTTTAAAGCTGTAGAAGGAATTGGTGCTGCAACTGTAAGAGGTGATGGATCAATTGGACTTATTTTAGATATTATTGGTATTATCGATGTTCAAAAAAAGTTTGAATTTGGGGGAACTGATTTTACTAATACGTCTAAACAAGTTTCATAATAATGCAAGAGCAAGAGCAAGTTCATAAAAGAGTTAAAGATTTACTTTATAAATTAACAGGCATAACACTTGCCCAAAACAAAGATATAATGATAGTTAATAGACTTGAAAAGTTAGTAAGAAATACTAACTTTGATGGTGATATTAATTTATTATTAAATAAAATAGAAAAAAATAATGAGTTTATAACAGAGTTTATAAATACATTTACTACAAATAAAACACACTTTTTCAGAGAAGAATTTCATTTTACAGATTTAAAAAATAGAGTATTAAAAGATAAAAAAGATATTAATATTTATTGTTGTGCTGCTTCGACTGGTGAAGAACCATATTCAATAGCAATGACAGTAAAAGAGGCATCTAGAACTATAAATGCAAATATAATAGCAACAGATATAGATACAGATGTATTACAATATGCAGCAAATGGTATATATAGATATCAAAAATCAGCAAAAGAGTTTCCTTCTTGGTTAAAACCATCTAAATATTTTAAAAAACGAATTAATAAAAATAATATTGAAGATGAGATATTAATAAAAGTAAAAGATGATTTAAAAGAGATGATCACTTTTGCACAAATGAATTTAAATGATGAGCAATATCCATTTGATGATGAACAGTTCGATGTTATATTTTGTAGAAATGTTTTAATATATTTTTCATTGGAAGATCAAAATATTATTTTGAAAAAACTATTTAGACATTTAAAGATTGGTGGTACTATATATATAGGACATTCAGAATCTCCTCAAGATTTATTACATTATACAAAAAAATTAGGGCAAAATATTTTTGTAAAAACAAAGAATATTTAAAATATTATGATGATAATTGGTAATAAAAACGGACAAGTTGTAAAAAGAGATATAGATAAAGGCTCTCAAGTTATAAAAGGGTTTCCTACTCATACAATAATTGGTGGTGAGTTTGCAATAGTTAAAGATAGTGAAAATATTGCATTTAAAACACTACTTGGCTCTTGTGTTGCTATAATGTTTTATGATAATGTTTTAAAACTAAAAGCTATGAATCACTTTTTATTACCAAAAACAACAAGTGCAATTTATGATATGAAATATGGATTGTATTCAGTTGAAAAGATGTTAAATGAGATGTACAAACTAGGATCAAAAAAACAAAATATAGTTGCAAAAATTTCAGGAGGAGCTAATATTGTAGGACTTGATATAAGTTCTTACAGTATTGGTCAAAGAAATGTTGAGTTTGCTATGGATTTTTGTGCTGCTGAAGGATTTAAAGTTATCTCAAATCATACTTTAGGTTCTAAAAGTAGGGTAGTTTTATTAACAAATAATTTTGAGACCTATATTAAAACACTTGATAGTAGTAATAGTAAGATTAAAGATGTTGTTCATAATGAAGTTAAACTTCAAAAAGAGATATCTACATCTAAAATAAATCAAGATTCTTCTATAGAGTTATTTTAAAATGGAGATATAATGTATACTGTTTTAGTTGTAGATGATTCTTTTTCAATGAGAAAAATAATAAGTGATTTTATAAATAACATTGAAGATTTTAAAGTAATAGATACAGCAAGAGATGCATATGAAGCAAGAGAAAAAATTAAAGAGTATGAACCTGATTTAGTTACAATTGATCTAAATATGCCCAAAATGGACGGCGCTGTTTTTTTACGAAATCTTATGAAATTACACCCTATGCCTGCAGTTGTTATATCTAGTCAATCAGATAAAAGAAATGATATATTTGATGATGGTGCAGTTGGTTTTGTATCAAAACCAATTACTGGTGAATCTATGGATGACTTTGCCTTAAGAATAAAAGAGACACTTTTAAAACTTACTTTTTTATTAAAAAGATACACTTTAACAAAGCCTAAACCTAAAAAAGCTATTCAAAGTAATAGTATTATTGATTCAGTAGAAAGAAAAGTTCATCCAGATGAAGTTCTACCTTCAAATCCTGCTGTTGTTCCTGGTATGAAGTTAGTAACAATAGGTTCTTCTACTGGTGGTGTTGATTCACTGTTAAAAGTATTTTCAAAGTTAGAGCCAAACTTATGCCCTATAATTATATCTCAACATATCCCTTATGGTTTTTCAGCTTCTTTTGCACAAAGATTAAATGATAACTCTTGTATAGAAGTATATGAAGCAAAAGATGGAATGATACTTACAAATGGGTGTGCTTATTTATCTCCTGGTAATATGCACCTTACTTTGCAAAAGAGTGGAAAAGATATAGTCATTAAGCTTTTAGATACAGTAAAAGTTAGTCGTCACAAACCAAGTGTTAATATTATGTTTAGAAGTGTGAATAATACTGTAGGAAGTTCAGCAATGGCAATTATGATGACTGGTATGGGTGATGATGGAAGTATATGTATGAAAGAATTATATGATAATGGTGCATATACTGTTGCACAAGATGAAGCTACCTGTGTAGTATTTGGTATGCCAAAAGTTGCAATTGAAATTGGTGCAGTTAAAGATATTTGTCCACTAGATAAAATTGCACAATATATTATTGAATTTTCAAAAAATAGAAGAAGATAATAGATTAATTTGTTATAATATCCAAAAACTATTTGGAGATACTTATATGTCACAAAAATTTATGCTAAATGATTTTGAAAATTCATCAAAACAATTAGAAAAACTTATAAATAAAAATCAAGAAAACTTAAAACAATTACTACAATTAAAAAATAAAACATACAAAAACTTTTGTATCCCTTACCAATTAATGCAAGAGGAACTAGAAGTTTTTACTACACCAATTTTTCATATAGATAGTGTTAAAAATAGTGAATTAACACAAAAAGTTTATA
>Ga0256843_1003981_pt1 | contig 10040 bp, 7 predicted proteins | sample AlvinellametaG_FD_191572 | JGI IMG/M metagenome (GOLD analysis project Ga0256843, IMG submission 191572) | Pompeii worm associated microbial communities from hydrothermal vent at the East Pacific Rise, Pacific Ocean - Alvinella | ecosystem: Host-associated > Annelida > Integument > Unclassified ... | reverse complement strand
AGACACTTTTTCCAGCATTTGCCAAAGCTATTGAAGATTTTTTACCAGCAGGTCCTCCGCCTATAACAACTATATCAAATTTCATTTTTTTCCTTTAAAATACTCATGTGCCATATATGAGCTTCTTGTGTATGGGGAGCTTTTTACAAACTCAAAACCCATCTCTTTTGCCAACTCTCCGTACTCTTGGAATTTTTCTGGAGTTATATACTCTTTGACACTCACATGAGCTTTACTTGGTGCTAAGTATTGCCCCATCGTCAAAAGAGTACACTCGACAGCTAACAAATCTCTTAAAACTTCTCTTATCTCATCTTCTTTTTCACCCAAACCCAACATCAAAGCACTCTTTGTTTTTACTTTTGGATTTAACTCTTTTAGAGTTTTCAAAACCTCCAAAGAGCGATCATAGTGAGCACCAACCCTCACTTCATAAAGCCTTGGCACTGTCTCGACATTGTGTCCGATTATCTCAGCCCCGCAGTTTGCAACAATCTCTAGTGCCTCTTTGTTGTTTTTAAAATCAGGAATCAAAAGTTCAACCGTGATACTCTTATCCATCTCTTTTATCTTTTTTACACACTCCCTAAAAACACTCGCCCCACCATCACTCAAATCATCTCTAGTAACACTTGTGATGACAACATGCCTAAGACCAAGAGCTACCACCGCATCTGCTACTTTTTTAGGCTCTTCCTCATCTAGTCCTGTTGGTCTGCCTTTATTTACATTACAATAAGTACACTTTCTAGTGCAAGTGTCACCCAAAATCATAAAAGTAGCATTGTTGTTTGAAAAACACTCCGATATATTTGGACACATCGCCTCTTGACAGACGGTGTGAATCCCTATGTTTTTGAGTTTTTGCTCCACATCTTTTTTCTGCTTAAACTCTATCTTTTTCAGTAACCACTCGGGCTTTCTTTGTATCTTTGTCACTCTATCATCGCCTTAAAATTATTTAATAATCTCTCTTTAACTTCTGCAACATCTATCTTTATACCAAACTCTTCCAAAGAGTGACCTGCATACTCTCTTTTGTCTTTTTTCAGAGGAATTGAGCCATGTTGTAGTATCAAATCTCTTGTTCTTTTTTGGGCATTTCCACCTATTTTCTTACCATCTATGATGATATCATAGGGCTCAAAACCCACTTGACAAAAGGAGCTGTGAGATAGTGAGTTGGCAAATATATCTTTTGCCCAATCTGTCTTTAAACCCAAACCTTTATAAAAGTTTAGTAAAAATCCACACAAAAACTCATAGCTCTCTTTTACACTTCTTCTCCCTAGTGCTTTTGTTGGTATAACTATGGTGTATGAGACATCAAAACCATGTAGCAAAAGTCCGCCACCAGTGACTCTTTTTGCCCACTTTTTGCCATACTTTTGCCAATCTTGCACATCTTCTATCTTTTGAAATCTACCTATGGAAAAAGAGTTCTCTTCCCAAGTGTAGAGCCTGAAAGTCGGTTTTTTTTCAGTCAGCAAAGACTCATCTATCGCCATATTTTCCTCTGGACTCAGAGTTGGCGAGTCGATGAATCTCCACTTTAAACTGGCTAACTCTGTTGCCATCTTATATTTAACTGTCTAGCTGCTTTTGTCTCATCTGCTCTGCTTATAGGTAGGGTTTTTGGAAACTCTTTAAATACCTCTGGATTAGTTTTGGCTAACTCGACTGCATCTATAACTTTTTGACAAAAGTAGTCCATAGAGTCTATATTTTCTGTCTCAGTTGGCTCTATCATGATGGCTTCATTTACTATCAAAGGAAAGTAGATAGTTGGAGCATGAAGACCAAAATCCAAAAGATACTTAGCGATGTCTAGTGTGCTGACATGGTGCTCTTTGTAGAGACTCTGAGCACTCAAGACACACTCGTGCATACAGTATCCGCTATACGGAACATCAAGATAATCTTTCAGCTTCGAGAGCATATAGTTTGCATTTAAAACCGCTTTTTGGCTGACATTTATCATGCCCTCTCTTCCTAAGGTCTGCATGTAAACTAGGGCTCTTAATGAGATGAGATAGTTTCCAAAAAACGGAGAGACTCTACCTATACTGAGTCTGCTTGGCTCTAGCAGAAAATAGTTGTCATTTTCGTCATTTCCGACTCTCAACTCTGGCAAAAACTCAACCAAGTGTTCTTTTACACCAACTGGTCCACTTCCCGGACCTCCGCCACCATGAGGTGTACCAAAAGTTTTGTGAAGGTTTAAGTGTACCACATCAAAACCTATATCTCCGGGTCTTAAAACTCCTAAAATCGCATTTAGATTTGCTCCATCATAGTACATCAAAGCATCATGTTCGTGGGCTATATCGCAAATCTCTTTTACACCCGGATTGAACATGCCTACTGTATTTGGCACAGTCATCATCACGGCTGCGACCTCATCGCTTATCGCCTCTTTAAATGCCTCTAAATCCATAGCACCGTTTTTGTTTGACTTTATGGTTATCACCTCATAATCCACCATCGCTGCAGTTGCAGGATTTGTGCCATGTGATGAGTCTGGGACTATAACATACTTCTTTTTGTTTCCTCTTTTTTTGTGATATGCACCTATGAGCATAACTCCTGTCATCTCCCCATGAGCTCCCGCTTCGGGAGTGAGAGTAAAGGCTTCCATTCCTGTTATCTCTTTTAAATCATCTTCTAAGATTTTAAGACTTTTGAGTGAGCCTTGTATAAACTCTGTTTTATTGTTTGTGATGTGATGTGGGTGAAGATTGACAAATCCATCAATCGCTCCTACTCTCTCCTCTATCTTTGGATTGTATTTCATAGTGCAACTTCCCAATGGATAAAAATTGGAATCTATCGAAAAGTTCTTTTTTGAGAGATTTGTGAAGTGTCTTACGACATCAAACTCACTAAGCTGGGGTAATTTTGCATCTTCTCTTCTTAGGAGTGAACTATCTAAAGCAGGTGCATCTCCTACACACTGTTTTGGGAGATTTATACCACTTCTACCCTCTTTTGATTTTTCAAATATAGTAGCACTCATAATATCTCCTTTACACTCGCAACAAAGCTGTCCATCTGAGTCTTTGTCCTCTTTTCAGTCACACTCACAAGCACTCTGTTTTGAAAATCGCCATATAAATTTTCTAGCTTCAATCCAGCAAAAAATCCTCTCTCACTCATCTTGTCTAAAAACTCATCTGCACTTATCGGTAGTTCTATCACAAACTCATTGAAAGTTGGTTTTTGGTTAAATATCTCTATCTTGTCTAATTTTTGAAGCTCATTTTTGAGGTAGTTTGCATTGTTGTAGTTTTGCATGGCTAGATTTTTAAAGCCCTCTTTTCCTAAAAGCGACATAAATATCGTAGCCCTCAGAGTCATGAGGTTTTGGTTGCTGCATATATTTGAAGTAGCTTTTTGTCTTCTTATGTGTTGTTCTCTTGCTTGAAGAGTCAGCACATAGGCTCTTCTACCTTCTGTATCTTCTGTTAGTCCAACAATCCTGCCCGGTAGGTTTCTAACATACTTCTGTTTTGTTGCCAAAATTCCAAAACTAGGACCTCCAAAACCAAGATAGTTTCCCAAACTCTGTCCATCACCACAATAAATATCCACATCTAACTCACCTGCACTCTTCAGCACCCCCAAAGCTATGGGATATGCACTCATGATTGCCAAAGATTTGTTTACATGTAGAGCTTTTACTATCTCAGTATAGTCCTCAACAGAGCCAAAAAAATTTGGATTTTGGAAGATATATCCTGCTGTTTTATCATCAAGAAGCGAGTTTAATTCGTCCAAATCCACACCATCACTCTTTGGCTTCATCACAACCAACTCTATATCATGATAAGCCAGATATGTCTTTACTATCTTTATATATATGGGATTTACACCACCGTCTATGATGATTTTATTTCGTTTTGTGACTCTTATCGCCATCAAAGCTGCCTCTGCCATGGCTGAGCCGCCATCGTACATAGAGGCATTTGTCACCTCTAAGCCAGTGAGTTCGCAAATGAGACTCTGAAACTCATACAAAGCTTGTAAAGTTCCTTGCGATGCCTCTGCTTGATATGGTGTATAAGCTGTATAAAACTCACTTCGTCCACTCAGTGCATCAACAGCCGAGGGGATAATGTGGTCGTAGTATCCGCCACCTAAAAAACAGACTTTAGAGGTATCATTAAGACTTGCCATCTCTTTGAAGTTTTCAAAGACTTCAAACTCGCTCAAGCCCTCACTCAAATCAAAACTTTTCGCTCTTAACTCTTGTGGAATTGTCTCAAAAAGCTCACTCTCTTTCTCTATACCAATCTCATCAAGTATATGCTTGACATCATCTTTTGTATGTGGAGTATATGGCATGAGGCAGACTTATAGTGTATCTACAAAAGCAAGATATGCCTCTTTATCCATCAACTCATCAAATTCACCTGCATCACTAACTTTTAGCTTGAGTATCCAAGTGCCCTCAGCATCTTCGTTTAAAAGCTCTGGTGCATCTTCTAAGTCAGCATTTACCTCCACAACTTCACCACTAAGAGGAAAATATATATCACTCGCAGCTTTTACTGACTCGATAAATGCCACACCCTCAGACTTACTTCCACTCTGTCCGATTTCTGGTAGCTCAACAAAAGTTATGTCTCCTAGTTGGTCTATCGCATACTTTGATAAGCCCACAACTGCTATATCACCCTCTAATTCTGCCCATTCATGTTCATTTGTATATTTTTTCATTTTATTGTCCCCTTTAAATAGAGCAAAGCTCTTTTTAAATTCCTCGCGACTAAAGCACAACCTTCGGTCGCAAGTACTATCTAACTGTCATCTTAGCTAGGAGCAAAGCCCCTAGCTAATTCACACTCTACTGAAGCTTAGCCTTTCGGCTAGAAAACTATCTAACTGTCATCTTAGCTAGGAGCAAAACAAGCAAATGCGGTCGCCTTTGGCGATGTTTCCTTGAAAGCCCCTAGCTAATTCACACTCTACTGAAGCTTTGGCTTGTGCCAAAAATCACTTTAAAAATGGAAGTTTTGCTCTGTAGATTGGCATACTTCCTCTTGCTGTTTTTAACTCTAAATCTGCATCTTTATCATATAGTTTTACATCTACGAAACCCAAACCTATACCACTTCCGACTGATGGGGAGTATGTTCCACTTGTGACATATCCTATCTTTTGTCCGTTTTGATATATCTCAAAACCCTCTCTTGGAGATCTTTTTGAATTTGTAGTAAAAGCTATGATTTTCTTAGAAATTCCGCTCTCTTTTTGTTTCAAAAGTGCCTCTTTGCCCGTAAAGTCATGACTATCGTACTGCACAAACATATCGATTCCAGCTTCTGCTGGAGTTGTCTCTTCGTTTAGTTCGTGTCCATATAGGCTATAACCTTTCTCAAGTCTAAGCACATCTCTTGCACCAAGACCTGCTGGAACTGCACCTAATTCCATGAGTTTATCCCATAGTTTCTCTGCTGTCTCATTTCCAACATACAGCTCATATCCAAGCTCTCCTGTATAGCCTGTTCGACTCACAATCGCTGGAGCATCAAGAAGGGTAGTTTGTTTAAATCCGAAAAACTTTAATTCACCCAAATCAAATGAAACTAACTTTTGAAGTATCTCTTTTGACTTTGGTCCTTGTATATCTATCTTTGCAGTCTCGTCTGATCGGTTTTCAAATTTACCACTTTTTATGTGTGATTTGATTTGCTTAAAATCCACATCAATTCTAGCAGCATTTACAACAAACATCAGATGTGTTTCATCTAGCTTATAGACAATCAAATCGTCTATTACTCCGCCTTTTTCGTTTAGTAAAAAACCATACTTGCACTTACCGACTGGAAGTTTCACAAAATCAGTTGTGCAAGAGTTGTTGATACCGCTGTTTGCGATGTCACCCTCATAAAAAAACTCTCCCATGTGAGAAATATCAAACAAAGCTGCATGATTTCTACAAGCATCATGCTCTTTGATAACTCCCTCATACTGGACTGGCATCTCCCAACCACCAAAGCCCACATTTCTTGCATTTAGCTCTTGATGTTTGTTGAACAGCACTGTCCTTTTTAACTCTTTTTCCATATTTTGCCTTATACTATAATATATGGTTATTTTAACCAAAAAGATATTTTAGTTTAATAAAATCGCTCTATTTTTTAGAAAGAAACAGTTTTTCCATCTTTTCGCTAGGCAGTGGCTTGCTGTAGTAGTATCCTTGTATATCTTTGCAACCATTTTCAACCAAAAAATTCTTCTGTTTTTCTAGCTCAACTCCCTCTGCAATAAGCTCGAGATTTAAACTTTTGGAGAGTGCTATGATGGCTCTGACTATGGCGGTATCATCTTCACTTTGTGGGATATGGCTTATAAATGACTGGTCTATCTTTATCCTATCTATTGGTAATTTTTTTAGATATGACAGAGATGAATATCCTGTCCCAAAGTCATCAATAGCTATCTTTATACCCATCTCATTTAGTTTTTTTAATTTCAAAATCATACTTTGTGGATTTTTCATAATCTTGCCCTCAGTCACTTCAAGCTCCAGATTTGCAACATCTAAGTTGTACTTTGAGATATTTTGCTTTATGATTTTTAATAATTGACTATTGTTTAACAAATCCATAGAGAGATTTAGAGCCAAAACTCCGGGCTCTAAACCCTCTTTCCGCCATTTCTCAACTTGTCCCATGGCCTTTTGCATCACTATCAAATCTATATCAGCTATCATGCCAGTCTCTTCAGCTAGTGGTATAAAACTTGCAGGTGAAACTAGATTTCCATCTGATGTTTGCCATCTCACAAGTGCCTCCATACCAACAAGCTTGTCATTTGAACTATCTATTTGTGGCTGATAATATACTATAAAGTCCCTATTTTTGATGGCCAATCTCAAATCTGTCTCCAAAGCTATCTTCTCTATCGCCATTTTAGTCATCTCTGGGGAGTAAAATTGATAATTATTTTTCCCCTCATCTTTGGCTTTATACATCGCCGAATCTGCATATTTTAGAAGATTTTTGCTATCAACTCCGTCATCTGGGTACAAGCTTATCCCGATACTAACAGTCACATATAATTTATGGTTTAAAACATCTATCGGCTCTTGCAATGATATGATAATCTTACTAGCTAGTACCCCTGCATCTTCGATTTTGTCTATATCTCCTGTTATGATGACAAATTCATCTCCGCCAAGTCTTGCTAGAGTATCCTCTTTTCGCAACACAGACTTAATCCTACTACTAGCTTTTTTTAGAACTATATCACCGATTTCATGCCCCAAAGAGTCATTTATCTGTTTAAATCTATCTAAATCCAAAAAGAAGAGTGCAAATTTGCTTTTGTGTCGCTTCGCTTTTTCTATATTTTGTTTGAGCCTATCTTGAAAAAGTGCTCTGTTTGGCAAACCTGTCAAGATGTCATAATTTGCCTGATATCTCAATTTCTCCTCTTGTTGCTTTATCTTTTTTTCCGCCTCTTTTCTTCTGGATATATCTTTTATATACCCTATGATACCTACAACTTTTCCATTTTCGTCTTTAAAGATGGAGATAGAGCTCTCTGTGTAGATGATTTTTCCTGACTTCTTTTTTAGTTTTAACTCTATATTTAGCTTATCATTTTTCAAAAGCATCTCCAGAAATCTCTCAACAGTAAAATTTCCTTTTTTGTCATATAAAATACTAATATGCTCTCCGATAATCTCATCTTTACTATACTCAAGCAGAGTCTCAGCACCTCTGTTCCAACTCTTTATAACTCCATCTGTATCAGTAGAAATCACACAGTCATGAATCTGCTCTATAATCTGCTGTTGGTGCCTATGCTCTATCTGCATCTCTTTCTCTTTTGTTATATCAGTATGGGTGCCGAGCATTCTTATGGGTTTGCCATTTTTATCTACTATCCTTTTTCCTCTATCTAGCACCCATACCCAACTTCCATCTTTATGTTTTAGGCGGTGGATACTCTCATAAAACTCCGTTTTCCCCTCTAAGTGCTCTTGTGCTTTACTTAGTGCTTTTTCTAAATCATCTGGGTGAACTCTCTTCTCCCACTCAATCACCTCATTTTTTATCTCATCATCTCTGTAACCTAGTATCTCTTTCCATCTAGGGGATATATAGAGTGTATCGTTTACCAAATCTCTATCCCACACACCATCGTTATTTCCTATGAGTGCGAGTTCTAATCGCTCTTTTAGTTTGCTTATCTCTGTGTTGTGGTGTTTTAATTGTCTGTTTCTATATAGCAAAAAGAGGTAAATAATAACAACTAAAATCAACACTTTTACAAAAAGCTTATAATCAACCTTTTGCACAGCTGCACTAGAATACTTTGAATATATTTTGGCTCTCTCTTCTGGAGTGATTAGCTTGATAGTCTTATTTAGTATAGAGATAAGCTCTGGATACTCTTTTTGAACAAGATACTGATGCTTAAACTCAAAATTTGTGGTACCTGCAATTTTGAGATTATTTAATTGTAGTGAAGATATGTAGTATATCGAAGTTGCCATGTGCCCCACAAAAGCATCTGCCTTGCCGTCTTCTACAAGCATGAGTGCATGAGGAATATCTTTGGTAATCATGAGTTTTATATCTGGATAATTTTTCACCAAATAGTTGTAGCTTGTATAATTTTTTGGTACAGCTACTCTTTTTCCTATCAAATTTTCTAAATCAGAGATATATCTATATCCATCACCTGCGACTATGACCATCGGATATGTTTTATAAACATCGCTAACTAAGCCTAGATTTAAGTTTTGTGGACTTGATGGGAGCATATCTATCTTTTTGGTTTTAAACTTCTCTATCACTTCGCCCCAAGTAGCTGATGGAATAAACTTAAAATTCAATCCACTCTTTTTTGATACCAAATCAAGAAAATCTCCAAAAACACCTACCATCTTACCACCTCTGATGATAGAGAGTGGTTTCCAATTGATTTCACTATAAGTGATAACGGGGTGCTCTTTTATCCATTTTTTCTCTTTTTTTGTAAAATGTAGTCTCTCTAAATTTTTGTCCAAAATCATACTTTTTAAATCGATAGCTTTTTTGATATAACCCATAATTCTATAGATATTGTAGATTTGTTGTAGTTTATTTTCATCTAAATCACCCAACTCTACACCTTTTTTATAGGCAAGTTCTTTGAGTTTCATCGCCTCAAAAAAGAGATCAGCATCACTTTTGTTTTGGGAGTTGTACTTTTTCAAGATTAGTTTTACTGTCTCTCCTATGTGAGAAAAGGCATACTTCCAACCTTTTAGGGTAGCTTCATCAAACTTTATAACAGTTCGCGGATGATTTTGATACTCTTTTTGACTTGTAAATAAAATGTCACTATAAAAATCAAATCCAAAATCTTTAGGGTTAAAAACATTGATTTCCACACCTTTTTCTCTTAAGATATGGACTTGATTTGATGTATATGCTGATATAATATCCACTTTTCCATTTATGAGATTTAAAAGTTTGTTTTTGCTTTTTAGTATAATCATATCATCTCGACTAATACCCTGAGAAGCAAGCATGGCGAAGATACCCGCTGAAGTTTTAGTGCCAGTAAGCATTGCTCTTTTGTTTTTAAACTCTTCAATCGTATCAGTATGGGTTGATTTTTTAGTCACCAAAACAAGAGGCGATGTTTGAAATATGGCAGACATCAAGACAATCTTGGCACCTTGACTCTCATCTATAAGCAAAGAGGTTCTGCCTATACCAAAAGTTGTCTTACCCTCTTTGACATCTTTGACTATATCTATATCTGGTTTATACTTTTTTATCTCTACATCTAGCCCTGCATCTTTGTAAAACCCCTTCTCTTTTGCCATATAGTACCCGGCAAATTGAAATTGGTCATACCACTGCAGTTGCAAAGAGACTTTGTCGTTGGCCAACAGTGAAACAAAAAAGATAGATACTAAAAGTAAAATTCTCAAATTTTATCCTGCGAAGTCTTGATTTCTAATGATAGCTAAAATATACAAAGAGAGTCCTAAAGCACTCTAAGTTTTGATATAATCTTTAAAAAATTAGGAT
>Ga0256843_1003980_pt1 | contig 10042 bp, 9 predicted proteins | sample AlvinellametaG_FD_191572 | JGI IMG/M metagenome (GOLD analysis project Ga0256843, IMG submission 191572) | Pompeii worm associated microbial communities from hydrothermal vent at the East Pacific Rise, Pacific Ocean - Alvinella | ecosystem: Host-associated > Annelida > Integument > Unclassified ... | reverse complement strand
GCCTATTTGGGCGAATGACCCGCTGGGGGATAAAATTATATACAGACATAAAGGTGTGGTATATGAATATAATGGCAGTCAATTTATTGACCCTGACGGAAATGTTTATACGCCAGAAAAAGGAGGGGATTTTGACTTGCTTTTGAATGCTCTAAATACTATAAACTCAGAGAGAAGAGGAAATGAACTTTTAACAGAGTTAATAGATAGCAAATTCATAATTGAAATTGATATTAACTATAAAGAAAAAAATATGTACAGAGCAAAAAACAAGAAAAGAGCGGAAGAAAAAGGTGTCTCTAGGATGGTGAAAATATCTAAAAAGGTAAAAGGACATAGGATGAATGTTACAAAAAAAATAAAAGGAAATGGAAAGGGGTCGGGAGGAACCGTATATTGGAATCCCAGCGTACAAAAATTTAAATTTAGTCGTACTTTAGATGGTGAAAATACAGCTACTCCTTTTATTAATTTAGCCCATGAACTTGCTCATTCACTAGATGGAATAAGAGGCACAATGAATCACACAAGATTTAATCATATAAAAAGGACAGAGATATTTGCCACGCATTGGGAAAATATGATAAGAGCAGAACAAAATATAAGTTTAAGAAGTAGTTATTCTTTACATTATAAAAAACCAAATAAAATACTAGATTCTTCCTCTAAGTCTATATATATATATCTAATTCAAAGAATAAACCATTTGACTATAACAAAGATACTAAAATTGATTCTAAAAAATTTTAAACTTAATGAAGTATATCTTTTTTTTTCCATTTTTTATGCATTCTTGTTTTTCCACTCAAAAAAGCAGTTTTTTAAAAAATGATAAATATTCTATTTTAACTAATAAAATAAATTTTGAATTAATTATTGACTTGGAATTAAACTCTTTGGATAGCTTAACTTGTTATATTCAAGAAGGGCAGGAAAATCGTGAGGATAAATATCATAATCATTTTTTTATAGAATACAGTAAAAGTTATGCACCAAAAATGGATTCCATTATAAATACTATAAAGTTTGAAGAAGGAGATACATTATTTTGCACTCATTTAGTATCAGATGAATATAATTCTTTCATGGTTGATGATGGGAATTTACTAAGAGTAATTCATCTTGAAAACAATGAAACAAAAGTAGAGATAGATAAGTCAATACCTAGAGATAATTATTTTTATTATAAAGAGTATTTAACGAATTGTCCTGACTATTGCTCAGAAGAAGGTGGTTACATTATTGTATTTTCAATATTTATAAAACTAGATAACAACTTGAAATATAAAACAAATTGGTGTTGTTATTCTTTTTGGCACTATATTTATTCAGAGGTGCCCTCCCCCCACAGATAAAGTCATATCCTCTACTCTTTTGGTCGTCCATACCTTCCGTTATACCACTTTAAATATTAAAGAGGAGCATAATACACCAAACTAAATATTACACAATCATCGAATAAGAGAATAAAAAAACCCATACAGCGGGAAATTTGTTAAACTTCTGTCTAACATGGTTGAGAACGCAGTTTTAGGTCTGTAATCCGACTGACTAACTTTATATAAAAGTAGGACGGCACGCCATTGCTAAAACAATTAATTCCCAATAAAATAATTGTTAAGTTTAAAAAAATATACTGTATGGGCGGATTGCTCCTAGAATTAAAACGAACCTCTTTAGGTGTTAATTCATGGTATAAAAATACTATTTTTGTTGTAAATTCGCAACAATTATATGAAGATTTTATTAAAAAATGTAATACCAGAGCCTTTGCTAAACGAAGATTTATCTTCTTCGCTTGTTTGGGGCAAAGAATTTAGTATCGACACCGCCAAAAATTATTTCCTATCTTCCAACTCAGGAAAAGGAAAAAGTACTTTTCTCCATTTTTTGTATGGTTTACGCAATAAGTACGAAGGTAGTATTTTAATCAACAACCAAAATATAAAATCCTACTCCTTAAACAATTGGGCTAGTTATAGAAAAACGAAAGTAGCTTATTTACCGCAAGACTTACAACTTATAGAGCAAATTAGTGTATGGGACAACCTTTGTTTAAAAAACAACCTTACCAACCACTACACCCCTGCTCAAATAGAGGCTTTTTTGCACCGTTTAAATATTTCTAACCTCAAAAACCGAATGGTAAACACCCTTTCTTTGGGACAACAACAACGAGTAGCCTTAATACGTACTATATTACAACCTTTTGAATTTTTGTTGCTAGACGAACCTTTTAGTCATATAGATAACGACAACATAAATCAAGCTCTTTTATTAATAAACGACAGTTGTAAAAAAGAAAAAGCTGGTTACCTCATTGCAACTCTAGGTTACAACTATGGCATAACAACAAACGAAATGCTACAAATATGATAAAAAAAGTTTTAACCCATTCCGACAATAAAAAAATATTTTGGCTAACCATAATTGGTGCTATTATTGGACTCAGCCTATTGCTTGTTGCGGTGCAGACTTATGTCGACATCAATTTTGCTTTAAAAACTACAAACGACAATCAATTTGTGGTAATAAAAAAGGAAATAACCTCCTTAAACACTTTTGGGTTAACTGCTTCTACTTTTTCGGAAGAAGAAATAAACCAACTCAAAGAACAACCTTTTGTTTCGGATTTGGCAACGTTTAAAACAAGTAATCAAATAGAAGTGTTAGTTGTAATGCGATTGGGAGGAGGAAATTACCCCCCTTTTACTACACTTGCTTTTTTTGAATCTATCCCCAACCGTTTTATCGATGTAGAAACAAAAGAATGGAACTGGAAAGAAAACCAACAAGAAGTACCTATTATTTTACCCAATACTTTCCTCGATGCCTACAACTACGGTATTGCTCCTTCTATGGGGGCTCCTCAAGCTAGTAAAGACCTCATATCTAATGTAAAATTCGAATTAAGAATAAAAGGTATAAAAGGCGAAGCTACTTATTACGGAAAAGTAGTTGCTTTTTCCGACAGAATTAACTCGATACTTGTGCCCGAAGATTTTTTGAATTACCTAAATGCTAATTATGGAACTGCTCAAGCACAACTAGCTTCTAGAATTATTTTTGCCACACCAAACAAAACAGATGCTAAATTAAAAGCATATCTAGCCAACCACCATTACGAAACCAACAAGGAACAATTTAAAGAAAGTGTAATTCAACAAATTTCTAATGGATTATTTCTATTTTTAGTATCCATAGCAACCATTATAATTATAATGAGTGCCTTACTTTTTATTCTTTACAACCAAATTACAGTAGCCAAATCCGAAAGAGAAATAAAAACACTATTGCTACTCGGCTACACATGGCAACAAATTACGCAAACAATAGTAATAAGTATGATAAAAACATATATTTTTATCGCTATCGCCTCTTTTATCATTTTGATTGTAGTTAAATTATTTTTGACCAATTGGCTGTACAATAAAGCAGGACTAACCCTCCCCTCTTCTATTGCTTTAATTACCTTTATTGTAGGTTTGGCATTTATATTGCTATTCTTATTTTTGAATAAAATAAACTTAAAAAAATTAATTATAAAATTAGCACAACCTAAATAAGTTATAGCTAGACTTAAATCGCTAAAAATTGTTAATTTTACACCTTGGAAGCATCTTAGCGTTAAATTTAACGTCGAGTAATAACAAAAAAATAAAAAATAATTATGAAAAACTTACTGTTACTAATTATAATAAGTATTGGAATAAATATAAATGCCCAATACAAACTAAAATTTAAAATAGAAGGGTTAGGAGATACAACGGTATATTTAGCCAAATACTTAGGCAACCGTTTGTACTATGCCGACACTACCGAATCTAAAAATGGAGTAGCTATTTTTGAAAAAGACCATTACGATGGAGGTGTTTATGCGGTAATATGCCCTGGTCCTAAATATTTTGAGTTTATAATGGCAGATAAAGAGGTAGAAATTCATACTTCGCTATCCGACTTTATAAAAAACATGAAAGTAGTAAAATCTAAAGAAAATAAGATTTTTTATGATTACATTGGTTTTATAAACCTCAAAAAACCAGAAGCAAAAAAGCTACACGACGAACAAGCTAGGTTAGACCCTAAGAAAGATAAAAAGAAATTAAAAGAACTAGAAGAAAAAGGTAAAGCTTTGGATAACGAAGTAAAAAATTACCAAAAAAAATTAGTTGCAGAAAACAAAGACTTGCTAATTGGGCGTATTTTAAATATGTCTATCGACCCAGAAATACCTGTAGAAATAAAAGAAAACGACACCCTTCGTTACAAATACTACAAACAACACTACTGGGACAACATTATGCTAAGCGACGATAGATTGGTGCGTTCTCCTGTTTTTCACAATAAACTAGAATTCTTTTTTCAAAAAATGCTATTGCAACATCCAGACACCATTTGCGACAATGCTCATCGCCTTATAAGCCAAATAAAAGAAGGTACAGATATGTTTAAGTATGTTGTTCATTATGTAACATACAACTACGAAACTTCTAAAATAATGGGAATGGACGCTGTGTTTGTTTGCATGGCAGATACTTACTATTGCCCACCAGAAAAAACAAAAGCCTTTTGGATAGATAGTGCTAAATTAGTAGAACTTTGCGAAAGAAAAGATGCTCTAAAACCTTTGCTTATAAATAAAGTAGCTCCTAATTTAAAACTAGCAGATACTACCGAAAAAAAATGGGTAAATTTACATAAAGATGTAAACCACAAATACACCGCTTTGGTTTTTTGGGCAGACGATTGCGGACATTGCAAAAAAGAAATGCCTAAAATAAAAGAACTATACGACGAACTTAAAGCAAAAGGTGTAGATATTGAAGTTTATGCCGTTGGTACAGCTTTAGAAAACGATGGATGGAGAAAATTTATTAGAGAACATGATTTAAACTGGATAAACGTTTCGGACTTTCCAGATGCAAATGCACATCCAGAAAAATATATTTTCGAACAAAAAGTAACCGATTTACAAAGTCTTAATTTTAGAAAAACATACGATATTTTTAGCACACCACAAATTTATTTACTCGACAAAGACAAAGTAATTATTGCCAAAAAATTAGATGCTTTAAACTTGGGTAAAATACTAGAAATTAAGGAAGACTTAAAAGAATTGGACTTTACCAAAAAAGAAACAAAAGCCAAAGAGGAAGAAGAAAGAAAACGAAAAGAACGAGAGGCTAAAGCTAAAGAACAACAACCTCAACAAAAATAATTTCACAGAAACAAAAACACAAAAGACCTAGTAGCTATTTACTAGGTCTTTTTTCTATTTTAAATCAAAAACAGAAATGAAAAACTTTATACAAAACCTACCAAAAGCAGAACTACACTTACACATAGAAGGAACTTTTGAGCCCGAATTGCTATTTAACATTGCCAAAAGAAACAACATTACACTTAAATACAATAGCGTAGAAGAACTAAAAAAAGCATACGAATTTGACTGCCTACAAGATTTTCTAGACATCTACTATCAAGGAGCTAGTGTATTGATTAACGAACAAGACTTCTACGACCTTACTTGGGCATACTTAGAAAAATGTGCCGAACAAAATATTAAACACACCGAAATAATGTTCGATCCACAAACCCACACCGAAAGAGGAATTGCTTTCGATACGGTAATTAATGGCATATACAAAGCAACACAAGACGCTAAAGCTAAATGGGGAATTACCTCCTTTTTAATTATGAGCTACCTCCGACATTTATCGGAAGAAGATGCTTTTAAAACCTTAGAACAATCAAAACCACACACCAATAAAATAAAAGCAGTTGGATTAGACTCCTCAGAAAAAGGAAACCCTCCTAGCAAATTCAAAAATGTATTTAAAGCATCGGTAGAAATGGGATACATACCTTTGGCTCACGCTGGCGAAGAGGGTAATGCCGATTACGTATGGGAAGCTATCGATATTTTAGGTATAAAAAGAATCGACCACGGGAACAACGCCCTACAAGATGATACTTTGGTAAAAGAAATAATAAAAAGAGACCTTGCTCTAACGGTTTGCCCACTTTCGAATACAGCATTACAAGTAGTAAAAGATTTAAAAGACCATCCGCTAAAAAAGATGCTAGATTTAGGGCTAAAAGTTACAATAAACTCCGACGACCCAGCTTACTTTGGCGGACAGCTTAATAAAAACTTTGAAGAAATACAAAAAGCTTTAAACCTTACCAAAGAAGAACTTTATTTGCTTGCTAGAAATTCTTTTCAATATTCTCTTTTAGATGATGCTAGTAAAAAAGAACGCATAACAGAATTAGAACAATATTATAATTCGAATAAATAATTTAAAGAAATTAATATTTACAATATCTAAACTTTATTATCTTCGCCGAGCATTTGCCAACAAAAAAATGAAAACGATTACATCTATACTGTTTTTCTTATTCTGTATTATCACAGAACAAATACCAGCTCAAGATTTGGAATACAACATTACCGCCAATAAAAACCAGCTGGGAACTATTTTGGTAAAACAAACAGAGAAAAATGGAATTATTCAAATACAAGCAACAAGCGAAGTTAAGGTACAATTATTTGTTAATATTAACCTAAAGTACATTTTAAACTGTACTTATAAAAACAATCAACTACTCTACAGCTCTGTTACTACTTACGTAAATGGCAAACTACACTCTACTAGCACAACAGAAAAAAAAGAAGGCTATTACGAAGTAATAAAAGATGGACACTCCTCTAGGCTTTACGAAAATATTAAATACTCTGGAGCTTTGTTGTACCATACCGAACCTATTGGAAAAACCAAACTGTACTCCGAATTTAATGGAATAGAAAAACCAATAAAAAAAATAGATGCACATACTTATCAAATTACCAATCCAGATAATGGACACATTAGCATTTACAAATACAAAAATGGAATTTTAGAAAGTACAACAATAGAACACGCTTTATTAACCTTTACACTAACAAAAAAATAAAACAAAATGAGTTTACTAGACGAAAAAATCATACCGGGAGATTATGGAATGACCTTTGGAACTAACGCCAAAGAAGACAAAGATTTGGCTAGAATTAAGAAAAAAGTAATGGAACTAAAAGGTATTACCGATGTTATTTTAAACACCGAAATTTTTCCTAGAGAATTTACCGTACACACCGACCGATTAGTAGAAGTAAAAGACGTAGAAGAAAAGGTAGAAGAAACAGGTTTTCATGCCATTCCAAAAAGTTTATTTGCTTTATAAAAACAAATTTATTTATTCAATAACCCAAAATGTCTAGAATATCTTATTTCTAGGCATTTTATTTTTTTAATAAAATGAAAAAAGGAATTCACAGAAATAGAAATAAAAGTTTAGGTTTATTAGAACTTGTGGCAATAGCCCTAGGCGGAATGGTAGGCGGAGGAATATTTACCATACTAGGAATATCTGTTTCTATGATTGGATTCCTAACCCCATTTGCAATTGTAATTGGAGGCTTAATTGCTGGATTAGCAGCATATTCGTATGTAAAATTAGGTCTATACTATCGCGACGAAGGTGCTACCTACTCTTTTTATAAAAGAACCTATCCTAGCTCGCATTTTTCGGCATCGGCTATTGGTTGGTTTATTATATTCGGATACATTAGCACCTTAGCTTTGTACGCTTATACTTTTTCTTCTTACGCCATTAGTAGCTCCGATTTTGCCGATAGTATTTGGGTAAGAAAAGGTTTAGCTATTGGGGTTATTGCTATTTTTACTATCATAAATATTTGGAGTGTAAATGGTATGGGGAAAATTGAAGATGTAATGGTTTATACCAAACTTATTGTACTTACCATTATCTCTATTGTTTTAATGCAACATGGCTCTACCGACTTTGGTACTTTTGTAAAAAACATGGCAGAAGATGCCGAAAATGCAAGTGTATTTTCGATACTAATTGTAGCATCTATTACATTTGTTGCTTACGAAGGTTTTCAACTGGTAATTAATGCAGTAAACGAAATGTCTAACCCCGAAAAAAATATCCCTAGAGCTATCTATACAGCAATAGCTTTGGCTATACTTATATATGTTGTTATTTCTTTAGGTGCCCTATTTGCTATTCCTATGGACGATATTATTAAAAATAAAGAATACGCTCTAGCAGCTGGTGCTGGCGATGTTTTGGGAAAAATTGGGACAAACTTAGTTATTGCAGGAGCTTTGTTGGCTTCTAGTAGTGCTATTAGCGGAACCGTATTTGGATCTTCGCGACAAATGGCGGTGGTTGCCAACGATGGTTATTTTCCTAAATGGCTTTCGATAAAAAAGAACAACATTCCTAAAAACGCAATAATAGCAATGGCTACCATGGCTAGTCTTTTAATTATTATAGGTGGGTTAGAATTAATTTTAGAATTTGGAAGTATTACTTTTCTTTTGGTTTCTTTACTTATGGCTATTGCCAATTACAAAATTAGAGAAAAAACAAACTCCTCTAAGCTAGTTACAATACTTGCTATTGTAGGACTAGGGCTCGGCGGCGGTCTTATTTTATATTACGAGTTTACCACCAAATGGGAACAAATGATTTTTATTATTTTTCTATACGTTGTATTGGCCTTGGGAGCTTGGCTATACGCCAAAAAAAGAGGAAAAGAAATTGGCTAAAATCTATTTCCATTTGGAGCAACATTCCACTAACAAAGTCAGTCTTGCATCTAATCTCTCGTTTCTAACAGCGAAACGGTCTAAAAAAAAGAAGTTAGCTACTTTTTTAAAAAACTCTTCTGATTCGTATAAAATTAAATATCTTTGCTCTTTCCGAAGTTTGAGAAAATTTCATACCAATTAAATTACAAAAAATAGAATGTTAAAATTTTTATCGATAGGAATTGTTGTTACGTTTATTTTGGTGCTTGTTTTGTTCCGAAAAAGCATCGTTCCTTTTTTTAGGTTTTTAGGAAGTAAACTGTTTATTATCAATTTTATATTAGCCGCTTTAGCTCTTTTTCTTATACCTTACTTTACACTTAACTACTTAGATACTTATACCAATCATGGGCAAAAAATCCCTGTCCCAAATTTTATAGGCACTAGCGTAAAAGACTTAGAGAGTATGGCAGAAAACAACAACATAAAAGTTGTAATAAACGACTCTGTATTCTCCGATGAATTTCCTCGTGGCACAGTAATAAGACAAGATCCTAAACCCAATGCCGAAGATTATCCTTCGTTTGTAAAACCTAACCGAAAAATATATGTAACCATTGTAAAACAAGCAGGAGAATACAAAGAAATCCCTGATTTGACAGGAGATTTTAGAGTTTCTAAAAAAATAGCAAAAGTTCGTTTAGAAATGCTAGGATTTAAAACAGCATTCGATTCTAAACCTAGTCCCAACGACTATGTATTGGAGTTAAAACACAAAGGGAAGGTATTGCACAAAGGCGACAAAGTTTTAAAAGGCGAAGTTATAACTATTGTTCATGGCAATGGAGGTGGCGGTGTTCCTGTAACGTTGCAAGATGTAGTAGGCAAAACCGTTTACGATGCCACTCAAATCTTATCGTTGTCTAATCTACAGCCAGAAGTAATTTACGAAGGCGAAAACATAACAGCAGAAGACTCTTTAAATTTTGTAATAAAAGTGCAAAATCCCCACCCACGTAACCTACAACAAGGTATGATAAAATCGGGAAGCGTAGTTACACTAATAGCTGCCAAAGGTATTCCTATTGCCGACACTACCGTTTCGCAATAAAAAACAATAAAGAACGTTATTTGGGTTAGAAAAAAAGAAGAATAAATGAAATACACTTATTATATAACTTTTGTACTACTATTGGCAACTTACCTTTCCTTTGGGCAAGAATCGTTATTGCCTTTGCGATATAATTTGCAATTAACAAAACAAGCCGAAAATAAATACGGAGCAATTCACGAGCAATTTATTTACCTTTTAGATACTTTAAAGTTGCCTATTATCGACGATTTTTCTACCGATAAATTTAAAAAATACCAAGCAAACACAACCGATGCTAATGTTTCGGACACCATTTGGTATCGATTAAAAAATGGAGCAACAGTAG
>Ga0256843_1003979_pt1 | contig 10044 bp, 8 predicted proteins | sample AlvinellametaG_FD_191572 | JGI IMG/M metagenome (GOLD analysis project Ga0256843, IMG submission 191572) | Pompeii worm associated microbial communities from hydrothermal vent at the East Pacific Rise, Pacific Ocean - Alvinella | ecosystem: Host-associated > Annelida > Integument > Unclassified ... | reverse complement strand
TAGTAGCAATCTCATCTATCTCATCTGCTTTAAATGCCGGTGAGTAGGTATGAACTTCTGCTGCTTCATTGTACTTACAAAACTCTTCACGGGCAAGTCGTGCTTCATAGAGCCCGCTTGCTGTGCAGCCTTTGAGATATTTTGCAACAAGGTCAAAGGTAGAAAACATTGCAAAGCCCTTGAGAGCCAAGATAATTTTAGCGCCACTCTCTTTTTGGACACGATCCAAGATTTTTAGATTGTTTTCTAAAAGTTCTTCTTCACATAAATAGTAAGGTGTTTTTAAAGATTGAGAACTCATTTTTCATATCTCTTTTTGATGCGATTAGCAACCATTAAAAAATCATCTACATAAAGGTCCATCTCTTCTACCATTTGAGCAGCTTTTTGCAAAGATTTTTTTGTCAATACCTCTTTAACATTTACAGCAGTTCTTACAACATCCAAACTTGCGATATATGCTTCCATTTGCTGTGTCATATTTTTCTGATGCTCATAATCTAAATTTTTTAACATCTCTACATAAAGTGGTTCCATTTTCCAATGTTCAAATAAAAGACCACTGATATAATATGATGATGTTCCAAAGAGCTTATCTTCATACAGTGTTATATCTTCACACTCTAATATAGCTTGAGTAAACTCTTTTACCTTACCACTTTTAACTACTTCTCGAGAGACTACTAATTTTCCGGTTTCCATAATCAAGGCTAATGAAGCTAAAAACTGAGCATGTCTTAAATCAATTTTTGAATACCACTGTGTCATTAATGCACTCTGAAGATGACAAATATCATTAAATTTTTCATTTGTAACTCCATAAGGGCGCATGTTAGCTTTTACTGTAGAACGTATAGCATAATTTTGAACAAGTCCATAAATTAACTCTGTACCAAGTAATGTTACCGCTTGTGATACAGAAGCAATTCTTGTAGAAAACCCATAATAAGGTGCATTTATCATATGCAAAATATTAGCAGAAAGAATCGCATCAGACTCTATCGCTCTTACCAACTGTATAATATTTACATTTGCTGCACCATCTGCATACAATCTATTAACCATACGTGCAATATCACTCAATGGCGGTAGTTCATTTATATCTTCTACAATATGCTTAAAGTTCATAATTCTACTGCAACTCTTCTATTTTCCAAGGAAGTCCCTGCTTATTAAGCTCCTCCATAAAAGGATCAGGATCAAACTCTTCCATATTATGTACACCCTCTCTGTACCAAACTTTTTCAAGCATCAGTTTTGCCCCTATCATTGCAGGAACTCCTGTTGTATAAGAGACTGCCTGAGATTTTACCTCTTCATAACACTTCTCATGATCACTCACCTGATAGATATAGATCTTTTTCTTTTTACCCTCTTTGATACCCTCTGCTACGATACCGATGTTTGTTTTTCCCTTTGTTCGAGGTCCGAGTGATGCAGGATCAGGAAGCAGTGTCTTTAAAAACTCAATAGGCACAATCTTTTGCCCTTGATGCTCAACAGGCTCAATACCCAGCATACCGACATTTTCTAAGCACTTCATATGTGTGAGATAACTCTCTCCAAAGGTCATAAAAAAACGTATGCGTTTAAGCCCTTTGATATGTTTGACAAGAGACTCCATCTCCTCATGATAGAGCAGATAGCTATCTTTTGGTCCAACTTCTGGATAATCCCATACCATTTTGATCTCCATAGGATCAGTCTCGATCCATTTGCCCTCTTCCCAGTAACGCCCTTTTGCACTCACCTCACGAAGATTTATCTCAGGATTGAAGTTAGTTGCAAACGGATACCCATGATCACCTGCATTACAGTCTAAGATATCGATAGTATGGATCTCATCAAAGTAGTGTTTTTGCGCATAAGCACAAAAGACATTGGTTACTCCCGGGTCAAAGCCACTGCCTAAGAGTCCCATAATGCCAGCTTTTTTAAAAGCCTCATCTCTTGCCCACTGCTCTTTGTACTCAAACTTTGCCTCATCAGGGTGTTCATAGTTTGCAGTATCAAGATAATCAACGCCTGTAGCTATGCAGGCATCCATAATAGTGAGATCCTGATACGGCAGTGCCACATTGATAACTATAGAAGCTTCTACTTTTTTAATAAGCTCTATAAGCTCTTCAGTATTGTCTGCATCGACTGCTGCTGTGTGGATAGTAACATTTTCTATCTCAGAAGCTATTGTGTCGCACTTGCTCTTTGTACGACTTGCCAGTGTAATCTCACCAAATACATCTGCATTCATCGCACACTTATGTGCCACAACACGACCAACACCACCTGCACCAATTATTAAAGTTTTGTTTTTCAAAATTTTTCTCCTAATGTTAAGTACAAACTACTATGTTTTGAATCAGCATACCCATAGGCAAAATAAAAAGCACCCAAGGGTGTATCTGCAGCAACATAGAGTGAACCCGAATATTTTAAATCAGAACTATGAAAACTTTTTCCATCTTCCCATACTGTTCCACTCTCTACTGTTGCACCTGCATATAAAGGCATTCCTAAAGAACCAAAAAAACCACCATTTTTAATACGATATCTATACATTAGATTTCCAAAAACCATATTATTATCAACTAAAGTATATGATTGATAACCAGAAAGGTGAAACATGCCCCCGAGATAAAATTTATCATATACTGTAATCGCATCGTCCATTGCTGTTTTAATAGTTGTTTTTCCAAATTGTAAATTTAAAATAAACGAATTATCAAGATAACTAAAAGGCTTTTGTAACATAGCATATATCTGTTCATAATCAAAATCACTGCCCCATATTTTTGCATCTTTTTTTAGATTCAATTTTGCTAAGGCACCCGTATTTGGAAAATTATAATTATCTAAAGAGTCATATAAAAATTTTAAGTTAGCTTGATGAGATACAAAGTCATGCTCATAAGCATAGAATCCTACTTTTGACTGATCTATATAACCTTTAACATTCAACTCAACACGAGAAGTATTACTAAGATTTATACCAAAACCCAAACCTCCACCATAATCTATCGTTTCTAATTCTTGATTCCCTGCATTCTCAGTTGGCACAACATATGTCATCTTCTCATATGATATAAAAGGGCGTATATAAAACATCTGTTTATCATCCAGTGGTTGATAAAACTCTGTCGCATAATATTGTTTTTTTCCTATCTCAATATTAGTATGCCATTCTGCTCCTAAAGAGTTCACACCATACATAAAATATCCAACTTTTAAACTATATGAGGAGTGCCCTTTAAAATCATCATCTAAAGCAAGAGAAAAGAATATATCACCTTTATTATTCCAACTTGGCGTAGTTGTTATAATTAAGATATTTTTACCATTGATATTTTTTACTTTATACTCAACACTATCAAAAATAGTCATATGATAAAGATCTAACAGATCTCTACGTAATTGTCTATTATTAAAAGGGGCTCCTGTTTTTTGAGAAATTTTTTTACGAATAACTGTATCAGAAAGATAGGTACTGTTTTTAATTTCTATGGCATCAATAATAATTGATTTTGTATGATGCTCTTTTCTATATATTTTTTGATATGTTGTATAAGCATCTTGAGAAAGAGCCAATTTTTTTAAAAGATTTACTTGTTCTTTTGCAGCAATATAGCCACTTTCTATAATCTCTTTATATTTTGCCACATCCAAACCACTATATCCATCTAAATTTGGAGTAATAAGTATATCTTTTTTTGTTAGTTTTTTAATAGATTCATTTGCATTTTTTCGCATCAAGATATCTACAAGTTGTCCCATCACAACCAAATAAGAGTTTACATCTACCTTATCAGAGAAATTTTCACTTACATCAACTGCAATAATAATATCTGCACCCATTTTACGAGCAACATTAATAGGAATATTATCACTAACACCCCCATCTATAAGATCAATTCCATTTATATTTATAGGTTGTAAACCGCCAGGGATAGCACTCGAAGCATAAATAGCCTCGGCTAAAGAACCTGATCGTAAAACAACAGCATCACCATTTTTTATATCTGTAGCTACTGCACGATAGGGAATAGGCAGTTTATCAAAATCTTTTATATCATGAACACTTTGTGTTAATTCATCAAACTTTAGTAAAAGTGGTTCTCTCTTTAATACACCTGTCGGTAAAACAATATCATTATTCTTATTTACACCAAGTCCAAGTCTTCCTTGATATATATACTCTGTAATTTTTCTCTGCATAGGAATTTTTTTACGATCAAAATCTGCACGGATATACTCTTTCCAATCAGTTTGAATAAGCATATTTTCAATAGCATCAGGTTTCCAACCAGCAGCATAAAGACCTCCCATAAAAGAACCCATACTTGTTCCAACGATTATATCAATTGGAATATTGTTCTCTTCAAGCACCTTTAAAACACCAACATGCGCTGCACCACGGGCACCACCACCACTAAGTACCAGTGCAATTTTTGGTCTCTCCTGCGCTTGCAATAAAGAGATAAACAATACAGATAAAAGAAAAAATCTCACTCTAACCCCTTAAACAATATGAAATGCTATAAGCAATACACTCGCCCAGATCATAGCCATTACTATAAGACTCAAAAGTACCAGTGTCGCACCTGCGTCTTTCGCCTGCTTTGCAAGTATGTGATAATCCTGTGTTACAAGATCCACAACACGCTCTAAAGCAGAGTTTGCGACCTCTGCGAGTATAGGAATAAAGAGTGAGAGAAAAAGAATACTTGAGTATCCAAAAGAGATAGGAAGTGCCCAAGCTATGATTCCAAGTACAAAGAGCATCAAAAGTTGCCACTTAAAAGAGGTCTCATTTTTTACTATATCGACAAAGCCTTCTACAGCATACATGCCGTTTCTAAAAAGATTGTGTTTTGGTTTATTGAGCTTCATACTTCTCCTTCATTTTTGCTATACATTCTTGTAACTCTTTACTTGTTGTTGTCTTTGGAAGCGGTTTATCAAAGTAGATATGAACCACTCTGCGTTTAAAAGGATTTAGTTTAGCATTTTTCGGTTTATATTTTGAAAAAACAGAACCAAATATACCACTACCGATGTAAAATGGAACAATTACTCCATCATAATCTGTAGCAATCAACTCATACCCTCTGTGAAACTCCTGTAGCTCTCCATCTTTACTTATACCACCTTCAGGAAATATACCCACAATACGACCAGATTTTAATCTTCCATGTGCATCTTTAAAAGCATCTTTAAAAGCACGGGGTGAGAGTGGAATAGTCTCTCCTTTTTTAAAAAAGAAGTGAAAAAATTTCCAGTTATAAATCCCCTTATCGATCATAAAGTTTATTTTTCGCTCTAATGGCAGTTGTAAAATAACCCAGTCAAGCCAGCTTACATGATTGCCAAGGAGTAAAACAGCTTTATCTTGTGGAATATTCTCTAAGCCGTGATAGATATACTTATGTCTGACAACTGTTATGAGCTCCATCACTGTCCAAAAGATATCTACATAGTATCGTCTAAAGAGCAGATAGACAAGATAGAGTCCAACCCCACCCATGAGATAAAAAAGAATCTCTGCATTCATTCCAAAGTAGGCAAAAAGTGTTGTTAAGACCAAAAATGAGAACATAAAGATATTTTGAATAAAATTATTTGCCGCTAAAATAGTTCCAAGATGTATACGTGAAGCGAGATGCTGTATACGGGCATTGAGAGGAACAAGAACAAAGCCGGACAAAACTCCAAAAAGTGTAAACATAACAGCAATAACTGCCATAGAATGCATAAAAGGAACACTAAAGACAATCAGAGTGATCCCAATAGCACCAAGCCCACTTAAACCGAGATTTATATAGTATTTTGAAAGTTTGGCCGCCATAATCGAACCTATAACGATCCCTATACCCGCTAAGGCCATAACACCTTGAACATAAACAGTATTTGTCACACCAAGCTCAGCTTTTGCATACTCTCCAAAAATGGCAAGAACCACCTGAGAGATAGACCAAAAAAGACCAAGGGCAATGACAGCATCAAAGATCTCTTTTTTTCGAGTCAGTGTTTTAAGATTTTTTTTCAGATAAAAACCGCGAATATACTTTTTGAGTTCAAATCGTTTTTTACTTATTTCTTTTATCTTATTTGGTAGTTTTGAGGCAAGAAACCACTCTAACACAGAGCTTCCGACCAAAAGCCAGCCAATAGGAGCAATGGCTTCTAAAATCTCTGCTTCTGTAGTAAAAGTCGCTTGGTATCTACCTTCAAACAAAACACTGTAAAAGATGATGCCACCTAAAATAGCAACAGTAGTTACTGCCTGAACAGCACCGTTTCCACCGCTTATATATTTATCACCAAAGAGCTCTTTTATATAACCATACTTTGCCGGTCCATAAATAGCACTCTGCAACGCCAAAAGAAAAGTCATAGTAAATGCCAAAAGAAAGTGCCCGTGATAGTAAGCATAGGTAATTCCGAGTGTAATCACAACAGCAAAGAGTGCCGAGTACTCCATAATTTTATTTTTTGCAAACCTGTCTGCCAAAAAGCCAGATGGGGAAAAGACAAGTATAAAAGGAAGTAAAATCAGAGCATTGACTATAGCAGTCAAAACTATCTGCGTTGATCCGTCATAGACTTTAAAGATCGTATTTTGGATTATGATCTTATGCCCAAGATCGGTAAAAGCATTTAAGAAGACAACAAAAAGGTAGTTGATAACACCGGCTATTTTAAACATTAGTTTGCTTCATCTACCAATGTTGTACTCCAACCCTCATAGTAGCCGTTGTAATCTTTCATAGCCTCAAAAAGCGCTTCAACTACTTTTTGAACCTCTTGTGAGGTTACAGCATGCTCTTTGACCAAAGCTATTCCGTTTTCAAACTCATCTGAACTGATCTCATCTTTAAAAACAAAACCATCAAGATCTAAATTTGCCAAAAACTTCTCTTTTTGTGTCGGTGTATCAAAAGAGAGATAATGTTCAACAGGACGGACAACTTCTAAATTATCACCCTCTTCTTCTAAAAGATAGATAATCTTATCGCTCTGCATATGAGCCAGTTCAAGTTCATTTGGAGTCAGATTTTTGTAGTGAAAATCCCATTTACTGTCACGGACTGTATGACTTTCAAAAACATAATTACTTGGTGCAAGTATAGATGTTACTATCTTGTCCAAACCTTTGGAATCATCTGCATAAAAGTAGAGTTCACTCCAACCATCAACACTTCTGCCACCTACATATTTTGCACGCTCTTCATGTTCTAGGGCAATAATAAGTGACTCCTTTGTCTCTAAAAACTCTTCAAAGCCCTCACTGCTTTCATCACTTGTATCAAACTTTATAAAAACACTCAAAAGCCATGCATACTTATTACTATATGCATACGCATTCATATCTGTCTCAACTATAATTTCACTGCCATCTTCAACTCTTTTAAAAAATTCTCTCATTTCTCTTCTTCTTTTGTATTATATTTACCATCTTTGGCATAAATTGTTAAACTCTTTATAAACGCTTTTGCTCCACCTTTAGTATCTTTTGTATTTGACTGAAAAGCAAAAGCTGTAAGAGCAGGTATAGCTTTGTCAAAAGCCTTTTTATATGCCTGTTCAACACTAAAAAGTGTATGAACCACAACACCATCTCCCTGATTTGAAACACAATAGTAACGTCCACCTTTTTTATAAAGCTTACCAAGATAAACTTTACCAACTTTCTCTTTTTGCCCTATAAAAGGACATAAAAAAGTTGGTGCCTTTGGTGCCAATATAGGCAGACCACTTGAGAGTTTATCCATTCCAAAAACCATTATCAAAGCTATTGGCAGTCTGTTAATCCCATTCTCCCAGTAAGCATTCTCTGGAAATCTCTCAACTCCCCACTCTATCTCTACATAAGCAGGATTTTTCAGCTCTTTTTTGTTATGTAAAATCATACCAAAAAGAACTGCAGCTTTTTGCTTTGTCTCTATATAAAGTCGCTCATCTTTTATAAAAAAATGAAATCTATCTTTATCAAGCTGAAATTCAAAGCCTTTTTGATGGAGAATTTCTGTTGCATCAGTTGCATCGGCTATACCTTTAAAATCAATATGTAATAGTACTCTATCTTGAGCAAAAAGCAATATTGAAAAAAATAAAAATAAAAATATTTTCATCATAGATATCCATCAATTGGGAAATATGAGAGTAGATTTGCTCCCAAAATCTTAAAAAAACCACTATATGGAGGTTTATAATATACCTTTTTTATACCCTCTTCAGTTGTAGTATATATGATACCATAAGATTTAATTCCTGACAATGAATACGGTACTGGTACCTCACCCCATGAAATTTCAATGAGATCATCACTTAAGAGTACTCTTTTGGCTTCATCTAAAAGTCTGTGTGCTAATGTTTGCGAGTCTATAATCATAAAAGTCTCTGTATTGAGTTTAATCGATCGTGGATCAAGGTTTGCTGAGCCTATAGTAAGGTAACGATTATCAAGAATCATTAGTTTTGTATGTAAAGATACTCTCTCTTGACTGATCCATTTTTTAGCATTTTTAAAACGCTTAAAACTATTTGGCTTGATCTCATAAACTTGTACACCCATCTCTACAAGCGATCTGATATGCTTTTGGTATCCACTATAAACTATAAAAACATCTGTTGATGCCAGTGAGTTGGTAATAATCGTAATAGAGACACCCCGATTACGAAGTATCTGAAACTTTTTTAATATATCTTTTGTTGGAATAAAATATGGAGAGATAATTAAGACACTCTTTTGAATATGTTCAAACTCCCGCTCTATCTCTTTTGATATATGATATTTGTCATCATTGACATCTGTTGTAATTTTTTGAGGGAGATCATAAAAAAATGCTGCTTTTGCTTGTGTCAATTTTATTTTATTTGATCGTACATCTTCTAAAAAAGTGGACTCTTGCATAGCCTTTGCTATAGATGTTTGCAAGAAATGTGCTACTAGTTTATTTAAGTATATCTCACTTTGTAGAATCTCATCTTTTGTAATTCTTGCCTCTAAAACATTACTAGCATCTTCAACAACACTACTATCCCAATAGCTTTGAAACATTGTTATAATATCTCTGTTTATCGCACCAACAGACAAGATATCAAAATCTAAAAAGAGTGTACTCTTCCCTGTTGCATAGTATATATCTCCAATATTTCTGCCACCTACAATAGAAAAAGCATTATCAATGATCAAGGCTTTATTGTGCATTCGTCTGCCCAAAGTATCTATATGCAGTGCCAATGTAGCAAAACGAAACAGTGTTCTGGATCGTATGGGATTAAATACCTTGAGTTTGATATTAGGATGGGAAGCTAAAAGCAACCACTGTTTGTCTTTCCCTGAAGTATCTAAATCATCAATTAAGATACGGACTTTCACTCCTCGTTTTGCAGCTTCTAAAAGATGATAAGAGAAGAATGCTCCACTTGCATCATTATCATAGATATAGTACTGCACATCAATACTCTTTTGAGCATTATCAATTAAAAATATACGCGAAGCAAAAGCATCTCTTGGTTCACTCAATGGATAAAAAAAAGACTCTCTTTGCAGATCTTTATCAACAAGATGAAAAGCTTGCAGTATATCTTTTTGTTTTTTTGTCATCTCTTGTGCATAAAGAGGCAAAAAAAGTGTTAGAAGAAAAAATATTTTACTCAGTTGGTTGAGTCTATACGTCATCTTCTTCACCATATGGCAATTCTAAAGCCTTGACACTGCCAACAGCATTACCTGCAATCCCTTTAATAGAACCATACATTCCTATCGTATTTTCAAGTACTTTTTCTATCTGTTTTTCACGCTGTTTCCAGATCCTAGCCATGGCACGTTTTTCTTTATCGAGATCCTCTTGCATCGTAGAGAAACCTTCTACAATAGCTTCAACCTGCATTTTAAACTCATTGCTGGTTAAAAAGTCATACAAAAGACTCATCTTGTCAGTTTTGTTCTCCTGTGATCGTTTGGCTTGATGGATTTTTATGATATTTTCTCTTAAAACTGCACTTAAACCTTTAAACTCCTCAAAAGTACAGACCCATACA
>Ga0256843_1003977_pt1 | contig 10046 bp, 14 predicted proteins | sample AlvinellametaG_FD_191572 | JGI IMG/M metagenome (GOLD analysis project Ga0256843, IMG submission 191572) | Pompeii worm associated microbial communities from hydrothermal vent at the East Pacific Rise, Pacific Ocean - Alvinella | ecosystem: Host-associated > Annelida > Integument > Unclassified ... | reverse complement strand
TCGACACCTCTTTGACGTTGGGTAGACTTCGCTAACGGTGCTTCCACCTCTATCGCTTGAATACAAAAAATAGAGCTAAAAACTATAATTTTAAGTAGCTGTTTCTACTTTTTCGGTTATTATCTTTTTTGGTGTTAATGGGTGTGTGACGTTGGTAGTCTATACCCCTTTAACACCTCTTTTAATCATCTCTTCAAACTTCACTCTATTCTTATAAATCGCTACCAAAACACCATTTTTATATAAATAGACATCATCAATGGAACTATATTCATAAGTTGTAAATTGAAGTATAAGCCCACTATCTCTAAGGGTAAAGCCCTTTTTTGTTTTGGTTATTTGCATCTCATTATCTCACTCAATTCACTACTAATCTTTTTAAAACGGTTTAATAATCCCTGTTGTGTATACTCAATACCACTCATTAGGCTTAAAAAATCGCTATCTTCTGAATAGACATCTCTTAACTCACTCTCTATAAAGCCCTTGTTAGCTTTGAATTGGTACAAAAGTTCTAAACGTAAGCTGTCTAAATCCTCAATCACATCATATAACTCTTTTTTCATCTCTCTCTCCTATTTCACACGTTCTATAACTATTTCAAAACCATACTCTTTAGATAATCTTTCAGATTCTAGTTTATCCTCTAATAAATCAACTCTAAAGCCTCTATGGTCACTATTTTTAAACCTATTTAGTGACTCTAAACTATTAAACTGCTCTTGGCTTTTGCCATTATTCATAAATCTATTATCTTTAATGCTATTAAGTTGATAGATAAGATAATCATTATCATAATTTTTTACCTCTGCCAATCTTGCAACCTCATCAATAGTCTCTAAATGGTTGATGAGGTTAACACTCTCTACATACTCTATAAAGCCCCTATTATGGCTCTTTGTTACATCAAAAGTTAATGTAAATTCAAGTCGTTTCCAATCTTTTAACTCTCTGCCTATCTTCTCCTTTCCTTGGTAGTATTGTTGTTTCTGAAACTTATCATAATAATTCAATCTACTAATGGTTTCATGGTCTATTTTATTGATATAGAAGCTATTTCTATCTAGCTTAACCCCATGTTTAGAGAATGGAGATAAATCGCTCTTAAACTCTGCTCTACGCCCATAATTAATGGGTTTGCTATCTTTGGTATCTATAGCAATATCAACACGTTGTAGCTTAAAGGTCTTTCTTTTTAGAAATCTGCTTATTATCTTCATCGCTTCACTATCTATCTTTTTAGTAGGTTGGTGCAATCCTGCAAAAGTGACCATACAAAAGCTATCTTTTGCCTTTTTATGGTGGGTTGCTACATCAAAGAGTAAAGGAATATTTCTAACAACGCTTATATAGAGAGATTTATCATTAGGGTCTACCTTTGGTAATCTAATAACCTCTACCATAAGTGGGTAATCTTCATCTAGTAGCCTCTTTTTACTGTCTTTTGCTCTCTCCTCTAATAACTTCTTATAGAGTTTATGACTCTGATTAATAGATTCAAGCTCCAAGCCCATACGCTCCACCAACTTAACAACTGTTTGATAATTAGCCACTTGCACAATGGTATCTATACCCATCTGATTAAAAGAGATAGAATCCTCTAAAAGCTCCATACTATAAGCATTAGAGGGATAGTTAATAACATTGTATGGGTAATCATTGTAAAGTGATTTGGTCATCTTCTATCCTCCTTTCTGCTTATTTATGGGTTACTATTTACGCTTTTCTATTCTCTTCTAACCACTTATTTAATGCTAAACGGTCATATCTAATACTTTTCCCTACTTTTGAGAATGGTATTAATTTAAATCTTCTCATTCTTGCTTGGGTGTTACTATTAAAATTATATTCACGCTCAACATCTTCAATAGTGAGCCATCTCTTTAATGGTGTTTCGTTGTGGGTGGTGGTCATTTATATCCCTTTCAATGTGTTTTGGTTTTGTAATTATAACTATAAATGTACTTAAATGACACTTATTTATTTAAAATATGTACTTAAATAGACTTTAATATTTGGTTTACGATAATATTCAATGCCTCATATACTACCTTTCTATGTCTATTAAATAACTATTTTATGGCTGTAAAATGCTATTTTGGTTATAATCAAAATAAAATGAAAGGCTTATATATGGAGTATGAAAAGTTTAAAAAGATTTTAAAAGAAAATGATTTAACTTTAAAAAAGTTTTCAGAATTATCAGGTGTTAAGTATGGTACTTGTAGACATTGGGGTAAAAATGGTAGACCCGTTAGCGATTGGGTAGAATCATGGTTAAATCTTTATTTAGAGAAAAAGGAATTAGAAAAATATAGAGAATCAATCCAAACACTTATGAGTGGTATTAAAGCCTCTTAACCTCTCCCTCTATACTCTCCAAACTTTCCAATTTTAGCCACTAAATCCCATAAAATAGGACTTCAAAAAGTTCCGATATTTTTAATGGGTAGCTCATGCGATACTTTTAAGGGATGATATTTTTATGAGTACCGACATTTTAAATAGATAGAAAATGGGCTTATATTCTCTATTGGTTGTGGGTTGATTCTGTGGCAATATGGTTTAAGTGGTTTGGGTGGTGGTTTAACCTTAAAGCTCTATTCTATGGGGTGGGTTAAGTGGTTTAGGTTATGGGTTAAATGTGTGGTTTGACTCTGAACTACTGATAGTAAGCATGGCTCTACCCACCAAGATAAGAGCCTCTAACTATGCCTATTACTCTACATGCTTTTTAGGTTGTTCCTAAGTGTACCTTTTTAAAGGGGTATTACTCTTAAAGATATTGGCATATAAATATTATCTTGATGAGGTCTAAAAGAGAAAGAAGAGTTAAATTAAAAAGAAGATGAAGTAAAGATTAAGTTCACTACTTAGGACACAGAGAAGAGAAAGAGAGAAAAGGTTAAACCACTTAAGAGTTGATTGATTTAAAAAGAGTGAGCCAAATAAAAAAAGAGAAGAGAAAGAATTTAAAAAAGAACTTCATCTAGCAGTAGAGTTTAATACTCTGGACACTGTGATGATAGAGAGATAGATTTTAACTTTTAGACTATAGTTATTAGATAACACTTTGACCGACCAAGAGTTAAAAGAGATAGATAAAAACCTTTCCAAATCCCATGATATAGAGATATAGAGTTATTTAAATAAGAGAGAGAAGAGTTTTATTTTTTTCTCTCTTTTATTGGTTAAATTTACTCTTTAGAATAGTATTAAAATAGAGAGAGATTTATTTATTTTAGAGCTGTTTTTGATTTAGAAAAATTAGATATTATTTAGTTAATTAAAAAAGGGAACTTAAAAAATGATAACAGTAAGATTAAAAGTGAACAGTAATAAATTTAGCAATTTTTTAAAAATTATTGAGAATTTAGAAGATGATATGGTTACAAAAATTGATTATAAAATACCAAAGCCAAAAACTCCAAAAGTTATTTATAAAGCTTATAATCTTGACACTTTCACTTCTTTTGAAGATTTAGAAATAAAAGAGAATGGCTTTTTTTATAAAAGTACTAAGGTTAAAACTATTCAATTAATAGCTAATTATCAAACATTTATGAAAGTTATTCAGAAAATAGAATTAAATATTAGTAGCTCTATAGAGAATGAAATATGTTATAAACTTATTTCAGAGATAGAGAGCAGTAAAGATGATAAATTTAGACTTGAAAGAGATAAGTTTAAACCTAAAAGTAAAATTATAGAGTTTAATAATTTAACCTCTATTATTATCACTCAAAATATACCTTTACTTTTTGATATGGCTATGAAACATAAAAAATCAAAAGAACATTATTGTTTAATAACTATTGTGGGATTACATCAAATAGAAGATAATAAAATAATGAACAAGATTCTTAGAATTGTAGAACGAAAAACATTTAAATTGTATAAAGTTATATAGCTCATATTTTGATTTTAAGCCCTTTTCTCTTTTTTTCTATAAAGAATAAGGCTTTAATAGTAAAAATAGATTTTAGATACTATTATGCACTTTCAGAGATAGAGGGAATGAGTTTACTTTTTAAATAGTTCACTATGAGAACCTATATTAACTAACTCTAAAATATTATGCTCAATACTATATATCAAAAGTAAATCAGGCTTAATATGACACTCTCTAAACTCTTTAAGTGACCCCTTTAGTTGATGGTCTTTATATTTATAATCCAACTCTATACCATTGAGTAATTTATATACTACATCAATATAAGAAGCTTCCTCTTCATCATTCATTTTTACTTTTTTGAAACTTCGTTTAAAGATATTTGACCGAATAAGTTTATAACTCATGATTTTAAATCTTTCATCATTTCTGCTATAGGGTCATCACTATTGTACTCTATCACTTCCCCCTTTTTAATCTCCTCTATGGCTTGTATTGTACTATTTGAGGGTATTTTTAGGTCAAAAGGTAGCCCACCCTCTAAACGGACACGATTTAAAAAGATATTAATAGCATCTGCAACACTCATATTATACTCTTTAAATATCTCTTTGGCACTATCCCACGCTATAGGGTCAACTTTAATAGATGTTTGTCTTCTTGCACTCATCATAATAATTCCTTTGAAGTATTTTATTAATGATACAATTAGTTGTATTAAAAAGAGAAAGAATCTAAAAAAGAACCATCTATTTATTGAGATTTAGAGATACTTTAATTTAATTTTTATATTGATGAGGTTTTACTTTTAGAGTGAAGTGCTATTATTTCAAAAAAGGAACATCATGAACAAAGTAATGACTCTTCTCTTATTGATTGTATTAACATCATTGAGTTATGGAAGAGGTGGAACATATTGTAAAGACTTTAACACCCAAGCAGAGGCACAGAAGTATTTTAAATCTCATAATGCTAAAAGATTAGATAGAGATAAAGATGGAGAGGCGTGTGAATGTTTAAAGGGTGGAAGTAGTTATAACAAGAGTAGCTGTAAGAGATGGAGAAAGAAGCACCATAAAAGATAAAAAGGTACTCCGTGAGCTTTTGTTTAGTCTACGGCTCTAAGAGTCCCGTTTTTTACCTAGATATACCCTATAAAACCATGTTACACCTTTACGGTTACAAAGTGGGGCATTTTGCCTATAAAGCCCTATATCTCTTTATTTAGAAAGGTTTTAAAAACTTGCTTAGGTGTAACATTTTCATTAAAAAGTGTAAAGTGAATGTTAAGGCAATAAAAAAAGGTACTCCATAAGCTTTCTATCTTCTACGGTTAGAATAAGCCCGTTTATTGCATAGATATAGATTAAAAAGCCGTGTCGTCTTGTCGTGTAGGGCAAAGTGGCATGATGGATTAAAGCCCTTTAAATAGCCATTAAAAGAGTTTCTTCGTATAGATAAGAAGACGACAAAAAAGAGATTAAAGGCGACATGGGCTAAATGATAAGAGTTTGTAAAAAAAAATGAAAAAAAGCTTAGGTTCTTTGGGGGCTTTTTCGATACGGGTCAGAGTATGAACCTTATAAATTGTCTATTTTTCATCTTTTTTTAGTGGTTTACTTTTTAGCTTTAAAACTAAGATGTAGCCCTAAACTGTGGTAAGGGTAGAGAGTTTACTTTTTTGGTAAAAGTTTACTTTTGGATATTTTGGTTTACTTTTCTAATCCCCACATCATAAAACCATTGAATAGAGTCCATATTATAAAAATAGTATGCTCCTCTCTTAGTTGAGGGCATACCTTTAACTCTATATCTATGTAGCTGTTTTCTATTGGTCTGTAGTAGGTCACAGAATGTTTTTGAATTTAGCATTGTTAGTTTTGCTTTGCTCTATGCTCTAATAGTAAAGCATCCCCAAACAATCTTTTAAATCTTGCCTCGGTAATTTCATTAAAAGTATCAGCCTTAACTATTTTTATATGCCAAGGTGCATCACATTCAACACACTCCTCTTTAGTCCAATTTTTCCAAAAAGAAATGAGTTCTAAGGCTTCTCCTACCCAATCAGTTCTTTCTACTTCTGAACCACTATTCCCAACAATAGAATATTCAATGTCATAATCTTCAATGTCATCACGTGCTATTTCTAAAATTTTTAACTTTCCAATTCCTAAGTCTTTGCCCTTAAAAATAAATTTACTCTTTTTACTTTTCATTATTTTTCCTTTAATTTTAATTTAATCTGTACCAAAATAAAAAAGGTACTCTGTTAGCTCTCTATCTTCTACGGTTAGAATAAGCCCGTTTATTACCTAGATACACCCTAAAAAACCATTTCCTACTTGCCAACTTGGAAAGTGGGGCATACTCTTATAAAATACCTATAAATAGGGCTTTACTCAATGTTTATCACTTTTACAAGTGGGACATAACCTAGAAAAAGTGGGACATTTTAAGGTTTTTCATTTCCAACTTACTTAAAAACTATTTCACAACCATATTTATTAGAATAGTGTTTTGATACTCTCTTGTTCTATAGTAAATCTAATCTAAAACGTTTAGAATCACTTCTATTAAATCTCTCTAATGCTTCTAAACTATTAAACTGCTTTTGGCTCTCATGGTTATTTAAAAATCTATTATCTTTAAAACTATTTAACTGATAAATAAGATAATCATCTCTATAACTATTAATTCCTGCTCTCTTTGCCATATCATCAATGGTTTCTAAATCATTGATGAGGTTAAGACTCTCCATATAATGGAAAAAGCCTCTATTCTCTCTTTTGGTCACATCAAAAGTTAATGTAACTTCAAAGCGTTTCCAATCTTTTAAATCTTTTCCTATCTTCTCCTTTCCTTGGTTGTATTGTTGCTTCTGAAACTTATCATAATAGTTAATCCTACTAATAGTTTCATGGTCTATTTTATTGATATATAAGCTCGTTTTCTCTAACTTAACCCCATGCTTAGAGAATGGAGATAAATCGCCTTTAAACTCCTCTCTACGCTCACTATTAATAGGTTTATTATCTTTGGTATCTATGGCAATATCATAACGATAGAGTTTAAAAGTTTTTCTTTTTAAAAACTTGCTTATTATCTTCATGGCTTCACTGCTAATATTTTTGGTGGGTTGGTGTAGTCCTGCAAAAGTAACCATACAAAAGCTATCTTTTGCCTTTTTATGGTGGGTTGCTATATTAAAAAGGGTGGGGCTGTTTCTAACAATACTTATATATAAAGATTTGTCTTTAGGCTCTACCTTTGGTAATCTAATAACCTCTATAATAGGGGTAAACTTATCAACCTCTAACCGTCTTTTACTATCTGCTTTGACCTCATCATCAATTTTTTCATAAAGTTTGTTACTCTTTGGCATCTCTTCAATAGTTAAGCCCAACTTAACAGCCATCTTTTTAAATGTTTCATAGTTTGCTATTAGTTGAATAGTATCTATGCCTTGACTGTTTGGACTCATCTATAACCAATTTTACAAAGAACTCATATTGTTAATAAAATCATCAAGAGAAGAACGCTTAAAAATAGTAACCCTTGGGCTTAATTTAATAGGTTTTATTTTTCCTTGTCTTGCATATAGCCAAAGGGTAGAGAGTCCTATACCAAGGTATTTACTCGCCTCTTTAGCTCTAAGGTTTTGAGGGGTTTGGGTTTCTGTGTTACTCATAAAGTTCCTTTATCTTTTGTTGGTCTTATTTAGACTGATAAAAACAGTTTAGAAGAGATTGAGAAGAAACGCAATATTAACGATAGGGTATTTTTTACCTTTTGATTTTAACTCTTTATTTTGTGCCTTTAAAGTCCTATATTATGGGGTTTAAGAGCTTTAAATGGCTATTCTTTTACCCCCTAATAGCTTTTAAACATCTAAATTTGGGGCTTTGTAAACAGTATAAAATGGATTAATTTGATTATTGGAAATTTTTGATAGTTTAAAAGTATTTATTATTGTTGAGTATTTTGTATATTTAGCTAAATAAGTAACTGCTGTTGGTTGTTCAATATTTAAGCGTTTTCCTATAACTTCTATACTTTCTACATTGTCTTTTGAAAACTCTAAATAGCTTCTAACGGTTATATTTTTGGTAGAATAGTTAAAAAAATAGAGAAAGTCTTTAATGTTATCAGAAAACATTAATTTAAATTTGAGATAACTTAATATATCTTGGGTTCTTCGTGGTATGATTATAGTAATAGGCTCAAAAGAGTACTTTGCAACCTCATCAGCCCTTTTTTGTAACTGCTTTACCTCTCTGTTGTACTCTTTCTTTATTTTACTAAGTTTTGTTTTCTCAAATCTTTTTATAAAATAAGCACAAAATATAAACTCTTCATACTCCCACAATTCAGGATTTTTATAAAATAGAGGTTCTAAAGAGTAGATAGAGTCAAGATAATTAACAATTTTATCACTTATTATATTTTTATAATCATCTACTTTATAAAGTTGATTGTAACAAAGGTTAATCCACTTCTTAGACTGTTTTAAAGAGTATATTTCATCTAAATTATTATAGATATACTCTCTTTCAATATTTTCATAATTTAACTTTTTTAACTCTTTAACTAAAATTTGATAACTTTTCTCTTTCTCTTTATAAAGCCATGATATAAAACTCTCTTTATCGTTCCACATTTTGAACCTCCTCCAAAAAATCCCCCCACCATGTAATAACTTCTCTCTTCTCCTCTTCATAATTGGCTCTATTGTAGGCTCTTCTTATCTTATTACTATCTTTATGAGCTAAAAGAGCTTCTATAACCTCCCCTCTAAACGCTCTTTTCTCATAAGCCAAAGTAGAGAACATTGAACGAAAACCATGAGGCGATATTTCACTGCCAAAACTAAGACGTTTAAGAGCTGTATTTAAAGTGTTCTCACTTAATGGCTTACTTCTACCCAAAGAGGATGGAAAGATATAATTAGCATCTTTAGTATATGGCTCTATCTCTTTTAAAATGGTTATTGCTTGGTTGCTTAGTGGTAGATGATGCTCTATTTTAGTTTTCATTTTATGAGCTGGAATAATCCAAACTCTATTTTTAAAATCAATCTCTTCCCATGTAGCAAAACGAATATTTGCAGAACGGACAAAAGTATGAGCCATAAAGAGTAAAGCCCACTTTGTGGAGTATTCGCCATGATAAGAGTGTAAGGCTCTCATTAGCTCTCCTATGCGTTGTGGGTCGGTTATGGTTCTCATTTGGGTATGGCTAAAAGATTGAAGAACATCATTTTTACTAATATCTGCCACTATATTATGCTTAACCTTATCTAGCTGTAGAGCATAACGCCAAATTTGATTACATAAATTTAAAAGTCGGTGGGCTGTCTCTAATGCTCCTCGCTCTTGAATGGTCTGTGCAATCTTTACCAACTCCCCACGCTCTATTTTATCTATTGGCTTATTTCCTATAATTAGGAAAAAGTCTCTATTTAGTGCATTATGATGTTTTTTAAGTGTAGATGATGCTATTTCAAAAGAACGCTTTTTTAAATATGCCTCTGCAACCTCTTTAAAACTGTTCTCTCTCTCATGTTTTAACTTCTGCTTTTTGGCTCTTCTCTCATCAATTGGGTTAATTCCCTTTGCCTTTTGGTTTAAAGCCTCTTTATGTAGCTCTCTAGCTCCTTTTAGTGATAGATTAGGATATTTACCTAATGGCAATCTATATTTTTTATTTTTAAATGAGAAGTGATAACGCCAAAGCTTACCCCCTTTGGCTGTTACGATGAGGTAAAGCCCTCCACCATCAGGTATATAGTTATCTTTTAAGACCTCATCAACCTTTTTAGGTTTTGCATTTTGAACTATTTTAGCAGTTAATTTGTTGGTAGTCATTTTTTTAATCCTTTGGTAATCTGTTTGCGTGTGACTACTAATAGTACTACTCTTTAACTTAGATGTGACTACTACATATTAGACTACCTTAAACGTTAAAAGGGTTTTAGATTATTGTTTTATGGTGGTTTGTGGATTGTTTTGAATGGAGTTATATTATAGTGTGGTGGGTCGGGGGAGACTCGAACTCCCGACCACTCGGTTATGAGCCGAGTGCTCTAACCAACTGAGCTACCGACCCGTTAGAGCAAAAATATCTGATTTCTAATGCTGTTTAGGCATCAGTGATA
>Ga0256843_1003976_pt1 | contig 10048 bp, 8 predicted proteins | sample AlvinellametaG_FD_191572 | JGI IMG/M metagenome (GOLD analysis project Ga0256843, IMG submission 191572) | Pompeii worm associated microbial communities from hydrothermal vent at the East Pacific Rise, Pacific Ocean - Alvinella | ecosystem: Host-associated > Annelida > Integument > Unclassified ... | reverse complement strand
GCCTTTTAAAATAAATTTATTCTTTTGAGTAAATTGTTCTGCTTGGGTTTTAGACAATTTATAGAGTTCTTGAAAAACATATTTTTTCTGATTTTGGTTCCAAGTATTTACATCGTTATAGTCTTCGGAAGCGGCATTTCGCAATTTTTCAAATAAATATTCTCCAAAGGGTTCTGATGAAGTAAACATTACGCGACCTTCACGTGCGTCGATGGTAATACCCGGAATAAAATCGAAAAAACCATCGCCTTTTGGGGTTGGATCGCCTTGCGCCGTCAGTTTGTCCATATTGAAAACATTGAGCAATATCCGTTCGTTTACATCAGGTGGCAAAGGTGTTCCATTGACCGGATTGATATAATTGAACGGCGTTGGATTGGCATACAAAATATTCAATCTGAAATCATCAGAGGTAATATCGTAAGCGTCCAAATTATAGATGTTTTTCATCATCAAATCCCATGACGGCTCGTCAGTGCTCACCATATTACTTTTTAGCAATTTGACGATTAGTGTCTGTGGATATACAATTCCGTTATCCGAAAACTCCCCTACTCTATATACTTGACCATTGATTGTGTATTCAAAAGCTACTGCCAATACTTCATCGGCATTTAGTTTTTGCTTTAAGGTGATATATCCCAATTGTGGATGTAATTTGTATTGCGATGAATCTAATTTTACCGTATTTTCCATCGATACATAATCTGATCCATTGACAGGATTTATCCCATCAAATCCTTGCGAAATAGAAAAAATATCGCGAATGTTTGCATTGAGTGCACCTCCTGCACCAATGAGCGCCGGATCAAATTTGTTTACCGAATTGTCGGGAGGCGAAGTCGGATTGACAACAAATCCGGGGGGAATGACATCTAAACCTATTTTCTGATTTTCACCTAAATCTTGTAAGGCGACAATGTTTCTAATATTTTCGGTTTGGGTAGAGCGATTTGTTTTCCAAACTTCGAGGCGTGTAATACGTGCCGTGCTATTGATAAAAGGATAATTTTTGACAGCACCGTCATATTTTTCTCTAAAATATTGCGCCAAAAAATAGTGACGATATTCTTCATAATCCAAAATAGGACGATCAAATTTTTGAATAATCTTGTCGCCTTGTGCCTGAATAGTTTTTGTGCCGGATTTTTGCTCTGCCGTTACAGCAGTGATATATGTGTTGCCAAATCGCAATTCTGTTTTTAATCCGAATAAACTTTGCGCACCGTGCAATAAACTGTTATGTGTTTTCATGCTCACATTTCCTAGTTCAATGTTTTGCAAGATGTCGTCTTCGGTGGGTGTGTAATTTAATTTGATTTGATTGTTAAAATCGAAAGTAGATTGCGTATCGTAGTTCAAATCCAAGTTGAGGCGAGTGCCGATTTTTCCCTTCAAACCCATACTGATTTTTTGGTCAAAATCGAGCGATAAGCTAGAACGGTTTTTAATAGGCAGTGCCGGATTGTCACGTTTGGTGTAGCGCATACCCAAATCTAATCCAAGAGTTCCTTTGGGTTGAATATCGATGGTATTGCCACCAAAAACACTTTCAAAAAACTTAGAATTGACGTAGTATAAGGGTAAAATATCTTTTCTCAAAGCTTTTGCATCATCACCTTTTCCTGAAATGGCTTTGTTGATATCTTTAAACTTTTTGTTCATGCCTTCTTTCATGACACGGTCATAATACTCTTTGGGCGTGAGTACCCATGGATAAGAAATGTTGTATGAACCTACTTTCTGATTAAAATAGAACAAATTAGTTTTAGGATCGTAAGTGTAAAGCGATTGAATACTCGGCGGGTCGGGCAAGGTAACCGAACTTGATATCATCTGATTTCGGATAGTATCTTGTACCGTTGTATTGGGCGTATTCTGTCCAAAAGATGGTAAAGTACTTGTTAAAAAAATAAGAACAAAACTAAATTTTATTAAGAATGAATTGAATTTCATATGCTAATTATATATTTTCACGTTGTTGTTGTGCGTGGTAATTGGTTTATTAGAAACGTTTTAATGCTTCTTTTATTGTGTTTTCTAAACTTAATCCGGGTTTTTCTTTCATGAGTGCAATAATTACCTTTTCGGCGCGCTTTTTAGGATAACCTAAGGCTTCGAGCGTTGCTACGGCTTCGTCTTTGAGTGGCGAGGCAACTGTGGCTCCGTCGGGCTTGATATCATAGGTTTTTAAAATCTTGTCTTTCAACTCGATAATGGCGCGTTGGGCTGTTTTTGCACCAATTCCCTTGACCGAAGTAAGGGTTTTGTCGTCGCCGTTGGCTATAACATGTTGCACTTCTTCCGAGGTCATTGCCGATAAAATCAGCATGGCTGTATTGGCGCCAATCCCAGACACGGAAATCAGCAATTTAAAAATTTCGCGTTCTAGCGGATCGGCAAAACCATAGAGCAATTGCGCATCTTCACGCACAATTAACTCGGTATAAAGCAAATTTTCGGCTTCGGGTTGTATTTTTCCGTATGTATTTAACGATACTCTTATGTGGTAGCCTATGCCGTTGTTGTCAATAATTACGTAAGTAGGCGTGAGTTCAAAAACTTTTCCTTTAACGAATGAAATCATATTAAATTTTTACCAAATGTATAAAAAAACGATGGAATACTAAAGAATAATTTTCAGCGCTTAATTATTAGAGACCAGCACGTCCTGCGTCCTCGTGGTGACGTATTGGAGTGTTTTGTTCAGTTAACTTTGTTTTCGTTGTTGAATGTCGGGGCTTCGGTATCCCGAATCGTACCTCTCGGGACTACCTGCGGTAGCTGTTTATTCTTTGAAAAACACTCAGACGCCTTTGGCTTACATTTTTGATGTCGGGGCTTCGGTACAATTTCTCGTTCGTGCCTCACGAGAAATCACTCAGCCGCCTTGGCTCACGTTAAATTACAACGATAGTGTAGGTCACTGAGTGAATTGTATGACGATAGGAACACAATTTGTATCGAAGTGCCGGAATAGTATGAAAAAATAATGTTTGGTGACAAATTCAACGAGATTGCTTGTTCCTCGTCATCGTAATGACAGGCGTGTCTCGCAACTATTGACGGCGTGTCTTTGAGACACACCGTCAATTTTATAGCGCCTTTGCGCCTTTGCGAGAATATATATTTTCTGCAGGAAAAAACACTAGTTGCGAAGCAACAATTTCACGAAAATATATTTTTTATCTTTTGCAACCAAACGGGTTTTTCTTTTAACTCGGCTGTTCTACGGAAAACAATATCATTCTCTTGTAGTAATTTTTCAAAACTATAGATAAGCGGATAGTAGTTATTGTTATACGTTTCTTTGGATTTACATAGTATTGATTTTACCGTAAAAGGAACTAAAACAATAAATAATATCAAAATAATTTTAATATCAAAAGTGATAAATGAAATGGGAATAAAAATAACAACTGCAAGTATTAATGCAACAATAAGACTAAAAAACAGCTCCATCAATACAACAGTTTTTCTTAATTTAACCTTAATTAGCAAACTGTGTTCAGCACTGTGTAAACTGTTTTGCATAAATGACATCTCAATCATAGGTGCATGTTTTGTGCTATAATTGTTTACATCAAATCTAAAACGTTTGTAATTATAGTAAATTCTAGGGGTATTGTCAATATCTATCCCTGCTAAATTAAATTTCTTGTTGTATTTTATGGTAAAAACATTAGCTTTAAGCACTTTAACAATCTTGTCATTGTTTTTGTCAATAGTATATTCAACAATGATATCGTCAAAATTACAATCCAATTTCATAAATAAAGATTAATAATCTCGTCCTGACCAAAAATTACGTTTTTTATTGACTTCTTCTTGTTTTTTGATTTCGTCAATACTTACAACTTTTAGCAAGTCCTTATGTTGCTCGATGGCATAGGCTATATTTTCAACAATATCATCGATGCTGTCATTTTCATAATCAATAGCCAAAGGCGGTTTGATAGTAAATGTTTGCAATATGCCACGTTTTTTTATTTGCAATCCTTTTTTGTCAAACGATCGTCTAAATCCGTCAATAACAATGGGTACTACTACAGGTTTATTGGTTTTGATAATATGTGCCGTGCCACGTCTAATGGGTTTAAAAGGCGTGGTAGTACCTTGCGGAAAAGTGATTACCCAACCGTCTTGTATGGCATTGCTGATATTGGTAATATCGCTAAAATTTACTTGTCGCTTGACATCTTTCCCCTTGGAACGCCAAGTCCTTTGTATAGGAATAGCTCCTACATAAGTGAAAATTTTAGGTAAAATACCGGACGACATAGTCTCCTTGGCTGCCACATAATACATATTTGTTTTTGGTTTAAATAAATAGCTGATACCATTAATATCATCATGCCCGTTTAAGGCAGCAAAAAAAACATGATACATAGCGGCAGCATCAGCAAAATAGGTCTGATGATTGGACACAAAAAGCACCTGATCATCCGGTAAATGCCTTAATATATCCATGCCTTCTATCTGCAATTGATTAAAGCCTTTGTATCGTCGTTTTGATATAATACCAAATATCACAAGAATAATTTTCTTTAAAAATATATAATTGTTAAAAATATCTTTTTTGAATAGTGCCATAATTGTTCCTTCTTCATGTTGCTAATTTCAAATTTACAACAATTATGCAACAGTAAGTCAAATTTTAACACTTTGAGGCTGAAAATAATTCGTTTTTATACTATTTTTAATTTGTTTCGGGAATAAATGAGAAGAAACAAACAAAAAAATGTATTTTTGTAGCAAATCTAAAGACAATTTCTATGAATTTACCCAAATATCTTATTGCCGACAACTCAATCTTAGAAGAAGACATTTTTGTTTTACATACCGAATTTCCACGTTTTTTAATCAATATCAATACGGATGAAATTGAATGGCTGGACGAATTTAGCAAAGCCGAAGCCAAAGAAAATGAACAACTGATTGAAAAAAGTGTCGAAGGGGCTTTTGCCTTTTTCGATGAAGAAATGAAAAAATACGAAGAATAACCCTTTGTTTTGAAAGCGCTTCAAGTCATAGAAAACATGGGCAATGCGGCACGCCAAAACAGGTTGATTGCCGCGCAGTATTTTCTTGACAATCCGAGTGAATTTCTTTTTTTATTACAAAAAACCTTTGATCCTGATTACAAATACCATCATAAAGCAGCTTGGGTATTAGAATTCGTGCTTGACAAGAATTTTGATTTGCTTTTGCCTTATCTGGATTTTTTCACTTCAAATATATCCAAACTGCAAAACGACAGTGCTATTAGACCAATTGCTAAGATTTGCGAGTGGATTGCCATCAAATATTCTCATAAAAACAGCAAGCAACTTCAAACAATTTTGTCACAAAAACACATCACTGCCATCATAGAAACCGGTTTTGACTGGCTTATTGGCGATTATAAAGTGGCTACCAAAGCATACACCATGCATACATTATACATGCTTGGCAAACTGCCCGATGCGCCTAAATGGATTCACCAAGAATTACGAACAGTTATTGCCGAACGTATGGAGGTTGAAAGTGCTGCCTTTAAAAGTCGCGGACGGAAGATTTTAGCTTTACTAAAAGAATAACCCGCATTATTCACCGGTTATTACAAATTTCACAAACAAATGCAATAAAAGCACAAGGAGACAAGCAATATTTGTTAGAGATAAACACACCCAAATTTGAGTGTGCCTTGAAATTATCTTCACGCATCACTTTCCCGATAGCTATCGGGACAAAAACCTTGAAATACGCAAGTATTCCTGCGGATTTCGATGCCTCGTATCTGCATAAAGCTAATTTCATGAATAAAGCGGGATAAAAAAACCGAACAAAAAAAGTTTTTGTTCGGTTTAAAATATTTTTGTTTCAAAAAATTATTTTACAATCAGTCTTTTTGTATAAGATTTCTCTTCAAATTGTACTTTTAGCAAATACATACCCTTTGTCCAATGATTGGTATTTATTTGTGTGTGTGTTGTGCCAATCGAAGCTTGTTTATAAAATAAATTTCCAATTAAATCATACACTTCAATAGTATAATTTGAATACTTTGAGCTAATATTGAACACATCGCTAGCCGGATTGGGATATATGTCAAACAAATCTATTATGTCTGTGTTTACGGTAGCAGAAGACCCATTTTTATAACACATTGTATAGGGATTTCCTATGTCATTAACACCACTTTCTACAATATCCACATAACCATCTCCATCAAAATCTGATGCCATTGCATCGCCATAAGTTATGGGGATTATATAAACGCCGGTATTCTCGGTAAAGACTCCCGTGCCGTCTCCTAAAAATATGCCTCCACGATAGTTATCAACTGCCGGGGTTGTTGTATGATGATTACCTGCCATATACAAATCGAGGTGTCCGTCGTTATTGAAATCTGCCCATTCTAAAGTGCCTAAATGCAAATCGGGCAAAGTAGTATTGGCTACCTCGGTAAATGTTCCTGAATTGTTTTGGTACAAATGTGTTTCACTGTCTGCACTTGCTGTGCCTGTGATGATTAAATCTACATCGCCATCGCCATCATAGTCCCCCCATTCTAAATCGCCCAACCATAAATCGGTAATAGCATCGGTAGTTTCGGTAAAGGTTTCGTTGCCGTTGTTATGCCAAATTTGTGTATATGGTGTATTATTACTATTCCAGCCATTAAGTGCAAAATCCTGATAACCGTCACCGTCATAGTCTGCAAACTTGATTTTTCCCATCATCATTCCGACAATAGGTGTGCCGGTCAACTCAATTAAAGTACCACTTGCCGTATTTTTAAATATTTTAGTAATATTTGAATAGCCTACGGTTTCCATGCCGGTTAAAGCGATATCTAATAAACCGTCGTTATTGATGTCAACCAATTGTGCATAGCTTAAATAACATTGAGGCAAATTTAAGTTTAAGGCTGTAAAAGTGCCGTCAGCATTATTTAAATACACATCTGTTATGGCTGTTGAGGTTGTTTCGTCATAACCTGTAAGTAATAAATCTAAATTGCCGTCATTGTCAAAATCACCTGCCGAAGCGGCTCCATTGTCCAACACAGGCAAGCCTGTTCCTTGCAACAATGTAAAAGTGTCATTGGCGTAAGCATATAACCCACCGCCTACTGTTGATCCGCTAATGTTTCCTGACATATACAATTCTTGCACACCATCATTATCAATGTCAATCCAACAAGTAATGGAGTTTTGCACTTGTGCCAAATTGTTTGAAATATTGGTTAAGTTTTGTGCCGTTAAAATTGTAGTAGAAAATAATAAAATTAAAAATGTAATTTTTTTCATAGTGTATTTGTTTTTGTGTGAATAATCAGCCTATTAAATCTGTTTTAATTTGGCATTTTTCATTCAAGTATTTTTCGAGTTGTACTAATTGGTAATATCTGACATTAACATAAATTTCATCATTATCACCTTTTTTATCATAAATAACTATTACTTTTTTGCCATAAATAAAATTGCTGGTTTGCACGAGCTTTATAGCTGAAATATTATTCAATATGTAACTATAAGTATCTTCTTTTTTAGGTATTGCTTTAATGATTGTTATATCAATCTTATCATCATGTATTTTAATAACCGTCTTATCGAAAATGTATTTGTAAATAAAATAAATGGCTATTATCGGAATTACAGCAACTGTATAATCTGAATCGATAAAATTATTTAATATCTTTACTACAATAAATGAAGTTACTATTGTATTTATTATCAATCCAATAACAGATCCTTTTGATTCGACAACAAGTTTTTCTTTCATAATATATTATTGAAACATAATTATTTATCTATTTTATAAGGAAACTAAATGTTCTCGTCGCTAACTATCTTGAACATCGGTCATAGTACTTGTACCTTTTTCCCCGTACCTTTTCCCTCTATTCCTCCAACTTTTTCAAATAATAATCATAGGTAGCAAATTGCGAACGAATACGTTTTTTGCCACCGGTTTGGCGTTTGTTGTCTTGGGCTGCATTAAAAATACGTGCTTTAACATTGTCGTTCCATGAAATATTAAATGTATCGATTAACTCCTGCTTGATAGCTTCGTCATATACGGGTGTTGTTACCTCCACCCTTCGGTCTAAATTACGAGGCATATAATCGGCTGAGCCCATAAATATTTTACACTTTTCATCGGGACCAAAAATAAATAAGCGCGGATGCTCCAAAAATTTGTCAACGACACTAATTGCCTTGATATTTTCACTCAATCCGGATATGCCCGGAATCAATCTGTTAATGCCACGCACTACCAAATTTACTTCGACGCCCGCTTGTGATGCCTTGTATAACCGATCTATAATTTTACGATCTGAAAGACTGTTCATTTTAAGACGAATCATGGCTTTTTTACCATCTTTGGCACGTTTAATTTGTTCGTTTATCAACTTATACATCCCTCTGCGGAAGTAATGTGGCGATACCAATAAATGTTTGTAATTCGGAATTTTATAATTGATATCAAAAAAATCAAAAACCTTACTGACATCATTCAACACGCCCTGATCGGCAGTAAATAATGTATAGTCAGTATAGATTTTGGCAGTGCTTTCGTTAAAGTTTCCGGTACTGATAAAGCCATAACGTTTTACTTCGCCATATTCTTCGCGTTCAATCATACAAATTTTGCTATGCACTTTTATGTCGGGCAATCCAAACACCAAATTAACACCTTCTTGCTTAAACAGCTCGGCGTATTTGATATTGGGCGCTTCGTCAAAACGGGCTCGTAATTCTATCTGAACAGTTACTTTTTTACCGTTTTTAGCCGCATTGATGAGCGAGCTGGCAATTTGTGAGTTTTTTGCCAATCGGTAAATGGTAATTTTGATGGTTTTGACCTTAGGATCCAGCGCTGCTTCGCGCAAAAATTTGATGACATATTTGTAGTTGTGATATGGTGCGTACAGCAAGTAATCTCTTTGTTTTATCTGCTTTAGAATACTACCGCGAAGCGATAAATCTTTGATAGGCAACTGCGGATAGCGTTTATACAGCAAATCTTTTTTGCCCAAATCAGGAAAACCCATAAAATCGCGATGATTGTGAATGCGCCCTCCGGGAATAAGACTGTCTAAATCGTCAATACCCATTTTATCCATCAAAAAATCGAGTGTGTCTTTTGCAATGCCATCATCATAAATCAGACGAACAGGTTCACCTTTGATGCGTTGACGCACATAAAAACTGACTTTTTCCAAGATGCTTTTTGTTCTGTCTAAATCCTCATCAAATTGCGCATCACGCGATATTTTCATTACATGCGCTTCGATATGGTCATAGTCAAAAATATTAAAAATTTCATCTAAATTATAACGAATGACATCATCCAACAACATAATATAATTCTTATCGCCGTCTTTGGGTAACACGACAAAGCGCCCTAAATCGTCCGTAGGTATTTCGACCAACGAATAAATTGGTTCGGTAATATCATCTTTAATTTCGCGTCCTTTTTTCTTGCTCATTTTGACCGCCAAATATACCGATGAATCTTTGATAATGGGAAACTCTTGTAAATCATTTAAAACAATAGTAAACAATGAAGGGCTTACCTTATTGATGAAATAATCTTTGACAAACTCGCCTTGTGCTTTGGTGAGTTGTCTTTCGTCCACCAAATAGATACCATGCTCTTCTAACTCCTTAAAAATTCCTCTACGCACTTGACGCATTTTGTCTTGCTGTTTGATAGCAATTTTGGTAATTTCTTTGAGCAATTTGGTTGCCTGCCTAATTTCAAATTTCGTTTTTCCGGGTATTTTTCCCAGACTGATACGCTGAATTTTGGCATAGCGCACCTTGAAAAATTCATCCATATTATTAGAAAAAATTCCAACAAAACGCAAGCGTTCGAGCAAAGGTACTTTTTTGTCCGAGGCTTCTTGCAATACGCGTTCGTTAAACGATAACCAGCTAATTTCTCTATTGATATATTTTTCTTGATGAATATTTGTCGCCATACTTTTTTGTTTAGTTTTCAAAAATACAATATTTTTTTTACTTGGGATTTGGCGGTTGGCTGTTGGCTGTTA
>Ga0256843_1003975_pt1 | contig 10049 bp, 9 predicted proteins | sample AlvinellametaG_FD_191572 | JGI IMG/M metagenome (GOLD analysis project Ga0256843, IMG submission 191572) | Pompeii worm associated microbial communities from hydrothermal vent at the East Pacific Rise, Pacific Ocean - Alvinella | ecosystem: Host-associated > Annelida > Integument > Unclassified ... | reverse complement strand
ACATCAATAAAATGAAAAACTGGAAAACTTATCTCATTGTGTTTTTACTGTTTGTCAGTGGTTTCTTTATTTATAATTCCTATAAATTAGTCAAAGATGCTCATACTGCCAAGCAAGATTACAAAGATTTAAACGAACTCTTTGAAGCCAATACCCAATACAATATTCAATTGGAGGATTCTATCGCTCGATTGCACAAACAGATGATTGAAGGTGATAGTCTTTCGCTCAAAGGGAATAAAGATGCACAGGCTTATTTCGCTAAATTTTATCCGGAAATTAATACTGACTGGGAGGCTTACATCTTGGATACTTTGATGAAAACCAATAAACCCAATGCCGATAACCCTTTAATTCCCTACGAAGGAATGGCCGGAAATATGCGTATAGACTATGCCAAAGTCTTGAATAACCGTTGGATTATCGCTCATTTTACCGATGGGACTTACAAAGGAGAAATGATTGTCCGGTATGATGTCAATAAAGACAATACCATTGATTTTAAGGTATTGGATTCAACTTTATTTGGAAATTAATTATGGAAAACAACCAATCCAATATTATAGCCAAAGGAATTGTCAAGGCGGTATTTTCGTTATTGGCAATAGTTGCCATTTTGTGGTTTTTGTATCAAATTCGCTTGGTATTGGTGTATTTGCTCATCGCTTTAATTGTATCTTTAATAGGACGACCGGTCAAAAGTTTTTTAACCAAACGATTTAAGTTAAAAGATACTTTGGCTAGTGCTATTACATTGTTTTTATTATTAAGTGTATTTGTTACTTTATTTGCACTTTTTGTTCCTTTGATATTACAACAAGCCCAAAATTTGTCAGCGCTGAATATTGAGGATTTTCAACATAAAATGTCATTGCTGTTAGAAAATATCAAAACTTATTTGCATCAAAAAAATATTGGAGTTTTGGATAATTTTACTTTAAACAGTATTTTTTCGCAAATTAATTTGAAAATTTTGCCCGAATTAATCAATTCCATCATCGGTTTTTTAGGTAATTTTGTCGTGGGAATTTTTGCCGTGAGTTTTATTTCGTTTTTTATGTTAAAGGACAGTCGATTAACCTCTAATTTTTTATTTAAATTAATTCCCGCAGATGATAAAGAACAATTTCAAAACGTATTTACCAAAATAAAAGATTTACTATCTCGCTATTTTATTGGAATCAGCATTCAAATTACGATTATTTTTATTCTTTATAGTATATTGCTCAATGCTTTGGATGTTGAAAATGCTACTTTTATAGCCTTGTTGGCAGCTTTGATGAATTTGGTTCCGTATATAGGCCCAGTAGTCGGTTGGATAATCATGATTAGTTTGTCCATGACTTCCCAATTACAAGTTTTGGATACCACCGGACTTTTTCATCTAGCCCGAAATATCAGCATAGGTTATGTATTGATACAATTATGGGATGCTTTTGTAGATGTTCCTTTGATTTATTCCAAAAGTGTAAAGGCACATCCTTTGGAAATATTTTTGGTGATTATGATTGCCGGAACTTTGTTCGGGGTTTTAGGCATGTTGGTAGCTGTTCCCACTTATACGATGATGCGACTTTTTTTCAAAGAATTTTATGAGGAATACAAAGCCCATTTTACTATTTGGTAGTTTTTTTCTTATTCATCGGCTTTAAAGGCTCTTAAAGTTTTGTATTTTCGTTGAATATAGAGTTTTGATATTTTATTCAAGATTATGTTTTTATAAATTAATCCCAGTAGTCCCATTGCAAAAAATGAACCTGTTGCATAAGTGAAACCGGCATATTTTTCAATGAGTAAATAAATGCCGATTGGAATTATTAAACGCAGTAATGCAATCATAAAAGTTTTGAATTTAAAATGATTATTTGATTGAAAGGCTTTGACTTTTTTGTTGAGTTTAATCGGTTGGGTATTAAAGACACCGGTAAGCAGTACCAAAGGTATATTAATCCCGATATTAAAAACAGCCATTACCCAAATCAATAATAAAACTTTCCAGCCAAAGTATATAAAAGGAATCGTAAAAACGCTTAAAACAAGTACCGATACCACCAATAACCACCATTTGGCTTCAATGTATTGACGATAATTGATTCCCTGTGTCATTAAAAGCGAGTAATATTCACTGTCCCATGCCGGAATAAAATTACCGAATTGAACCACAAAATACCCCGTTATAAACATACTGAACATTATTTTATAAAATTCCGGTTGGTGCGTTTGAGTTCCCAAGTCTGAATACATAAAAGCAGCCATTAAGAAAAACATAACAACGCCTGGCAAAAATTGACGCGGACGGGCATTGCGCCAAATCAAACGGATGTCATTACGAATAAAACTTCCCATAAGTCCGTACTTTTCTATTCCGGGAAGCGAAAAATCATTGATTTTATTGCTTCCTTTTTTTGCTTTTATCGCATTGTCAATATACAAACGAGTCGATAAATAACGATACAGAAAAATATAAATTACCGCAAGCAAAAACAGCGGAATCAAAGCCAGATAAGGATGTTGATAAATATCATAATAAACTGTACCTACCGGGCGCAAAATTACTGCCAAAACTTTTATTTTGATGATAATCAAGAATATCAATAAACTCATAATGATATTCCACCATTGACTCTTGTCACTGAAAAACATAAAGTAGTTGAGAATATACGCAGTACTTATCACTGCAGTAAACCAAGCCAAAAGCCCCGGAATTGAGTAATTCTCCTGTCCGATTAAAAAGAGATAAACACCGAGCATTAGTAATAATGCCAAATTGGCCGGATGATTAAATACCTGAAACAGATGAAAGTGAATGATTTTTTTCTTGGGAACAGGCCATATCAAAAAGGGTTTGACATTCATCGAGTCAAAGTTTATATTAAACACTAGATATAAAACTATGAAGAAATAGATAAATAAATAGTCATTGCCTTTTTTAAAAACATCAGCTTCAGGAAATTCTTCTTTAATTCCGTAGTATGCCAAAACTGCAAAACCTATCATATACAAGAATAAGAAAATATATGCGATGATACTTAAGATTTTCAATATTAATTTTTTAGAAAAATAGGGCGACCGCTTGAATTTTTTATACGATAATTTATAAAAATCAAAATAATTCATCTGTGTTGTTTTATGTACTATAAAAATAAAAAAATTATTGTATTTTTGCTATGAGATAAACAGGCAATATGTTAGAAAAGTATATTAGAGAAGAAAAGGGTTTTAAATACTTGGAAAAGGGAGAAGGTACCCCTTTGATTATCCTGCATGGAATTATGGGAGGCCTCAGTAATTTTGACAAAGTTATCGATCACTTTTCAAAGGAATACCGTGTATTGATGCCCGAACTTCCCATTTATAGTTTTCCATTATTAAAAACCAGTGTTAAAGGTTTTGCCAAATATCTTTATGATTTTTATAAATTCAAAAATATCGATCAAGCTATTTTGCTGGGTAATTCATTAGGTGGACATGTTACCTTATATTTTACAAACAAAAATTCCGAAAAAGTTAAAGCGATGATTCTTACCGGAAGTAGCGGATTATATGAAAAAGGTATGGGAGATTCGTATCCGCAACGTAAAAATTATGAATACATCAAGAAAAAAGCCCAAGAAGTATTTCATGACCCGCGTGTAGCTACCAAAGAATTGGTAGACGAAGTCTTTGAAGTAGTCAACAACCGGATGAAAGTTATTCGCACCTTGGCTTTAGCTAAAAGTGCTATCCGTCATAATATGGCCAAAGATTTACCGGGAATTCAGGTACCCACTTGTTTGATTTGGGGCAAAAACGATAAAGTTACTCCTCCGGATGTAGCCGAAGAATTTCAAAAGTTACTGCCGGATGCCGATTTGTTCTGGATAGATAAATGCGGACATGCACCTATGATGGAACATCCTGAAGAATTTATTCAAATAATGGACAAATGGTTAAAAGAAAGGAATATAAAATAATAAACTGATATATTACCGATACTAAAAAAGCTGCCCGAAAGGACAGCTTTTTTATATATAAATTAATAATTTGAATCAATTTATTTATTTTCGTAATCAATAGTTCCGGTACTGCTGGTAGAACCGTCGTCAACCGTTTCAACGGTTATCGGGTAATTATCTGCATTATAAGTATAATTGTAAGTAGTTTCGAAAGGATATTGATTTCCTTGATAATCAATTATCAATTGATTGGTTGATATATTATGTTTGTAAGAAAAACCATCTTCTTGTGTAGTTACATTCAATTGAGCATAGTTTTTATTATCATAGGTGTATTGGAATGTAACGGTAATAGGAGCACCATTATAAGTTCCTGATAGGGCATAACTGCCTACGTTGTCACCAGTATAACTAACATTACCGGTAACATTTACTTGTGTTCCGTCAGAAAAATTTTGAATCCAAGTATAAGTACTAACTTTATCGCCATTATACGTGTAATCATATTCAGCAACTAAGTTTCTATTGGCTCCAACAATTTCTATTTTAGTAATTTTATCATCACTGTTGGTAGTATAAATGAAAGTTCCATAAGGGCCATTGGCATTAGAATATACAATTGAATCAAGAACTCCTTTTTCGGCATCTTTGTAATAATAATCTTGAGTGGTTGTATCAGTCCCGTCGGTTATGGTTTTTTTAAGAATTACTCTTTTGTCATAATCAACAGTAGTAGTTAATGTACTATTAGTGTTTTTGGTGCTACTTTCAAATGCTGAAAACAATGAGTTTTGATCAAAAGCAAAAAATAAAGGAGAACTGTCAGTTTCGGTAAGCGTAACCGGAACAGGTAATTCTTGATAGGTTTGTTCATCATCATTGCCGGATTCGTCAGACGAACTATCATCATCTTTTTTACAACCGACAAATAACATAGCCATCATGGCCATGGAAATAAGAAAATACTTTTTCATAATAATATAGTTTTTGTGTTAGACGGCGTAAAAATAAGAAAAATAATAACATGTTTACTGAAAAAAAATATAATTTTACAAAAAAAACAGATGTTTAAGTACTTAATTAAAAATTATGTTGTAAATTCAGAAAAACACAAACAAAAGGCTTTATTAATGCTTCACGGATATGGCAGTAATGAAGCAGATTTGTTTTCATTTGCCGGATATCTACCGGAGGATTGGGTGATAATTTCTGCTCGTGCACCTTATTCTTTGTCTTTTGGAGGATATGCTTGGTATGATTTGTTTATCGATGCCCAAGGCAACAAAATATCTGATAATCTTCAAGCGCAAGACTCCTTGAAAAAATTGTCTCAATTTATCGATTACTTAAAAGAAAAATATCAGATTGATGCTGCTAATTTCAATTTGATGGGATTCAGTCAAGGAGCGATATTGAGTTATGCTTTGGCCTTAAATTATCCTGATAAGATAAAGAATGTCATTGCATTAAGCGGTTATATCAATGAAGATGTCATGCCCTTGCAGGAAAAAATTGAAAATTACCGCCATTTGAATTTTTTTGTTTCTCATGGGATCTACGATGAAGTGATTTCCGTGAAAGAAGCCCGTAAAATACCTCCTTATTTGCAAGCCCGTAAAATTCAGCATATTTATAATGAATATAATATGGGACACGAAGTCAATGATGAATGTATGGAGGATATGCTAAGCTGGACAAAACAAAATTTTTAGAATTAAAAATTTTCAAAACTTGCTTTTTGGGTTGTAACGTCATAATGACGACTACTTGTCATCATAAGTAATAGCGGTGTTGGTAGTACCGTTGCCATCTATTCTTTCGTCAGTAACCGGATAATTTTCAGCGTCATAAGTGTAGTTATGGGTAGTTTGAAAAATGGATTGTTGCCCCATATAATCCATTACAACTTGAAGATCTGTAATATTGTGTGTATATCTGAAAGCATTTTCTTGAGTTGTAACATTCAAACTTTTATAGTTTTTATCGTCATAAGTGTATTGGTAAGATAAAGTGACAGGGTTACCATCGAAAGTTCCTGATAATATATAATTGTCAACATTGTCTCCGGTGTAGTTAACATTACCTGAAACATCCATTTGAGCATTACCATAAAATATTTCTTTCCATGAATAACTTGAAACTTTATCACCATTATAAGTGTAACTGTGTTCTGCAATTATGGTTCTGTCAGCTTGAAGGACTTCAATTTTAGAATATTTATCATCATTATTTGTAGTGTATATGATTGTGCCATTAAATGAACCTTGACTAATGTGGACAATTGAATCCAAAATACCTTTTTCAGCATCTTTATAATAATAATTTACTTCAGAATTGTAGGTTCCGTTAGAAATTGTTTTTTTAAGGATAATTCTTTTGTCATAGGTAACAGTAGTAGTCGTAGTGGTATTTGTATTTTTGGCAATACTGCCACTTAATGACATAAAAGAGTTCTGACCAAAGCTGAAAGTTAACGGAGAACTTGATGTTTTCGTATAGCTTACTGGAACAGGAAGTTTTTGATTATCCTCGGAATTATCCTCTTTTTTACAACTGGTAAATATCATGACAAACAAAGCCATTGAGATTAGGAAATATTTTTCCATTTTAATTAGATTCTTTTGTTGATTCTTGTCAAAAATAATAAAAAAAACTTATACTATGGACAAATAATATTGTCTTTTGTTAATAAAGTTCTACTAATTTTCCTACCAATTCACGAACTATGGGTTCGGCATTTTTGGCGGCTTTCAGAACTTCTTGATGGTTTACTTCTTCGATAAATTCTTCGGTGCCTATATCGGTAATAACTGAAATGCCGAATACTTCCATACCCATGTGAACGGCAACAATTACTTCCGGAACGGTAGACATCCCTACGGCATCAGCTCCCATATTGCGTACCATGGTATATTCGGCTAAAGTTTCAAAGGTGGGGCCTTGCAGTCCCAAATATGTCCCTTCTTTTATATTGATATTGTTTTCGGCTGCATATTTGCGTACTGTTTGCAACATTTTTTTGCTGTAAGGTTCGCTCATGTTGACAAAACGAGGGCCAAAACGTTCGTCATTGGCACCGCGTAGCGGATGTTCGGGAAAGAAATTTATATGGTCTTTTATCAACATAACATCACCTACTTTAAAACCGCGGTTTACACCTCCGGATGCATTGGAAACAATGAGTTTTCTAATTCCCATTTGCCAAAAAACCCGTTCGGGAAAAGTGACCTGTTTCATGTCGTAACCTTCATAAAAATGAAAACGTCCGTTCATGGCCAAAACCTTTTTTCCGTTTAAACGGCCAAAAATCAACGAGCCTTTATGACCTTTTACGGTTGAAACCGGAAAATTTGGAATTTCTTTATAAGGAATTTCTTTTTCTATTTTGATGTCTTCCACCAAGCTTCCCAGTCCACTACCTAATACAATAGCATATTCGGGGATATAATCAACTTGGGTATTTAAATATTTTGCCGTTTCCAACGACTTGTCAAATTCACTTCTGGACATAATCTAATATTTTATTGTTAAACTTATTGTTATCTGTAATTTCTGTTTCAATGGGCAGATAGTACAATTCTTTTTCAAAATGATTTTGCAAACGAACATAATCTTTTTCCGTGCTTAAAATCAATTTATTATCTGTTTTTTTGTGCTCAAAAACTTTTTTTATCCGTTGGATATCCGCCTTTGAAAAATGATGATGATCATCGAATTTCAGAACTTCAAAGTTAAGATTTTTTTCGGATAAATAATCATACAATGTTTGAGGTTGGGCAATTCCGGTAATTAATACCACTTGATATGCTTTTAAATCTTCCAAATCAATAGAACCCTGTTTAGAAAAAATTTTACCGGCATATTTTATCTGGGCAAAAAAAACATCTTGTTTTACATATTTATGGATGTCATGAATCAGTTTTTCTTTTTTCTTTTCCGGAATTGAAACAGGTGATTTTGTAACTATCACAGTATGAGCTCTTTTTGCGTTATGACGGCATTCGCGTAAATCACCGGTCGGAAGGATAAAATCCTGAACAAACGGCTTTTGGTAAGTGGTTAATAAAATATTAAATCCGGCTTGTACCGAGCGATGTTGAAAGGCATCGTCCAGCAAAATAACATCCGGTTTAAATTTTACCAAAACTTTACGTATGGCATCAGCCCGTTTTTCTCCAACGGCTACGATAACATCTTTAAATTTGCGATGAATTTGATAAGGTTCATCTCCGATTTTTTCAGCACTTGAATTATTGTCTGCAACGATAAATCCTTTGCTTTTTCGCTTGTAGCCTCTACTGATAACAGCAATTTTATAATCTTTTTGAAGCAATCGAATCAAATATTCTATCATAGGAGTTTTGCCGGTTCCGCCTAAGCTTAAATTACCGACATTGATGACCGGTATATCAAAACTTTCAGATTTTATTATCTGCTTGTCGTACAGAAAATTACGGATTTTCGTTATGCATGCATACAAAAGAGAAAAAGGAAATAATATGTAACGAAATTTTAACATTGGTAGTTAATAGTTAGTAGCTAGTTTTTGCAATATAAATAGCATGTTTATATAATTCCCATAAATTTTGAAACCAATTCCATCAAAATAGCACTCAGCAAAGCAGCCAGTGTGCCTACTACATAACCTACCACAGCCAGCATAACACCTACCGATGCCAAAGAAGGATGAAAAGCAGAGGCGACTATGGGAGCTGAAGCTGCACCGCCTACATTGGCTTGGCTTCCTACTGCCAAAAAGAAATAGGGGGCTTTTATTAATTTGGCCACTAAAATCAGTAATAAAGCATGAATACTCATCCAGATTAAACCGATAAAAATCAAACCGGGATTTTTAATAATTTCACTCAAATCCATTTTCATACCAATGGTAGCCACCAAAATATAGATAAAAACACTTCCTAACATGGAAGCTCCGATACCTTCATAATTTTTTATTTTGGTAAATGAAAAAGAGATTCCCAAAAGGGTAGCCAAACTAATCAACCAAAAAAAATGCGACCCGAATGAAGACAGAGGAGAACTTTTATCAGCGATAAAAGAGACGTGTTCTTTTAAATATTCCGAAATATTATTGGCACCCCAAAATGACAATCCGACGGCAAAAAATGTAATTCCCAACAAAACCATATAATCTGTAAGTGTAGGGATTCGTTGTACTTTTTTGGCAAAAGCAATTACTTTTTGTTTGAGCTCTTCAATAGCGGAAGTATCTGCTTTGAGCCATTGATCTATTTTTTTAGAACGTCCGATTCCCATTAACAAAAGAGCCATCCATAAATTGGCCACAAAAATATCTACCAATACAGTGGCTCCGTATTTTTTAGGATTATATTCAAAAATTTCCAACATAGCCGCTTGATTGGCGCCTCCGCCAATCCAACTTCCCGCAAGCGTGGAAAGTCCGCGCCAAAGCGCATCGTGTCCGGTACCCGCCACGGTATCCGGTGACAAACTTCCTACAATGTATAAAGCTATAGGTCCGCCTATAACGATACCAATAGTTCCCGTAAAAAACATAATCAAAGCTTTGGGGCCCAAACGAAAAACTGATTTTAAATCAATACTCAATGTCATCAAAATTAATGAAGCCGGCAAAAGAACCCTGCTGGCAATATAATATAATTGAGATTGATGCTTTACGGCTTGACCGTTTTCCATACTAATCCAATCCGTGGCAATGATATGTGTTGAAGATAAAACAGCCGGTAAAACATAGGCAAGCAGTAAAGCCGGCACAATTTTATAAAATTTTTCCCAAAAACCTCCTTTCAAAGAACTGGTATAGAAAATAAAAGCCAATATTCCCATCAATAAACCAAAAACAATAATATCATTGGTAAATAATGGTGTATTTTCACTCAAATGTGTAGGATTATTCATTTCGGTATGCTTTTTGTCTTGGCAAAGATAATAAAACATAATAAAAGAAAATTTGATAAAAAACTTGTGCAATATTTAGAAAATTTTTACCTTTGGTTATGGAATATTGTTTATTTTTGAAATATTAATAATTTAAACCTATGAGTAAATATATGAAAAATATTTTGCTGTTTAGCTTACTTTTTGTTTCACAGCTGATTACCTCTCAAAACA